>Ga0247735_1000031_pt1 | contig 121088 bp, 111 predicted proteins | sample UWRJL178409R2_FD_180934 | JGI IMG/M metagenome (GOLD analysis project Ga0247735, IMG submission 180934) | Plant litter microbial communities from Arlington Agricultural Research Station in Wisconsin, United States - UWRJ-L178-409R-2 | ecosystem: Environmental > Terrestrial > Plant litter >... | reverse complement strand
TTGGGTGAAAAGGCCCGCGGCCTGTTACGCAACCGGGCGCTGGGCTTTGTTTACCAGTTCCACCATTTGCTGCCGGAGTTCACCGCCCTTGAGAACGTCTGCATGCCGCTGCTGATCGGCAAGACCGCCATCCCGGAAGCCCGCAAGCGCGCCACGGCTTTGCTGGAGCGGGTGGGGCTTGGGCATCGTCTGGCGCACAAGCCTTCGGAATTGTCGGGTGGTGAGCGTCAGCGTGTGGCGATTGCCCGGGCTTTGGTCAACCAGCCGGGGCTGGTGATGCTCGACGAGCCGACAGGCAACCTTGATCACCATACCGCTCAAGGCATTCAGGACCTGATGCTGGAGCTGAGCACGTCTTCGCGCACGGCATTCCTGGTGGTGACTCACGATATGAATCTGGCTCGACAGATGGATCGCGTCTGGCGTCTGGAAGATGGCCGTCTGGTCGAAGCCTGATTGTTAACCCGGCGCAGTCAATCGCGCCGGGATAGTTTTTTCGCGGCATTTTTTACACGGTGCAATACCCATGTTCAGACCGTTATCGATTTTTATTGGCACGCGCTACACCCGCGCCAAGCGCCGCAACCATTTCATCTCGTTCATTTCCATGACCTCGATGATCGGGCTGGCGCTGGGTGTGCTGGCGATGATCGTGGTGCTGTCGGTGATGAATGGTTTTCAGCGGGAAATGAGCTCGCGAATCCTCGGTATGGTGCCCCACGCAGTGATCGCCGGGGTTCAGCCCCTTGATGACTGGAAGCCGGTGGCGGCTGCCTCTCTGAAAAACCCGGAAGTCACGGCTGCGGTCCCGTTCACCGAGATGGACGGCATGCTCTCTTACAAAGGTGCCATGCAGCCGATCCAGATCAGTGGCGTTGATCCGGCGCTGGAGCACGAAGTATCCATCGTTGCCAACCACATCGTGCAGGGCAAACTGCAAGACCTGAAAGCCGGTGAATTCGGCGTGGTGCTGGGCGAGTTGAGTGCCCGTCGCTTTCGCCTGAATGTCGGCGACAAGCTGACCCTGATCGTCCCGGAAATCAGCAGTGCTCCGGGTGGCATCACCCCACGTCTGCAGCGCTTGACCGTGGTCGGCATCTTCAAGGTCGGTGCCGAACTGGATGGCTCAATGGCGTTGATCAACGTCGCTGACGCCGCGCAGATCCAGCGCTGGCAGCCCAATCAGGTGCAAGGCGTGCGTCTGGCCTTGAAGGATCTGTATAAAGCCCCTGAAGTTTCCACAGCCATTGCGGGTGGTCTGGGCGCCGATTACAAAGCCGACGACTGGACCCACACTCAAGGCAGTCTGTTCAGCGCCATGAAGATGGAAAAAACCATGATCGGGCTGTTGTTGCTGATGATCGTGGCCGTGGCAGCGTTCAACATCATTGCCACCCTGATCATGGTGGTCAATGACAAGGGCGCAGACATCGCGATCCTGCGCACCATCGGCGCCACTCCTAGGCAGATCATGACGATTTTCATGGTGCAGGGGACGGTCATCGGTATCGTCGGCACCCTCATTGGTGGCGTGCTGGGTATCATCGCGGCGATCAATGTCAGCAGTCTGGTGGGCTGGGTTGAGCGGGTCAGCGGCCAGCACATTTTCAGTTCCGATGTGTACTTCATCAACAACCTGCCGTCCGAGTTGCAGGCTGGCGATGTAGTGCTGATCTGCAGTGCCGGTTTTATCCTCAGCTTCCTGGCGACCCTGTACCCGGCCTGGCGTGCAGCGCAGATTCAGCCGGCGCATGCGTTGCGGTATGAGTGATCTGAATTCCTGGTAGGAGCTGATTGTTGGAGCTGCCGCAGGCTGCGAACTGGGTGTGTCCGACAGGCTGCCTTCGCGGCCGTGGTGACCTCCGACGGCTCCTACAGGGTTGATTTCAAGTCGGCATCTCAATCAAAAACCGCGTAACACCTGCTTTCGACTCACATCGAATCGTCCCGCCATGGGCCTGGATGATCGACCGAGTGATCGCCAGACCCAGGCCGGCGTGCTCTCTGCTTTCGCTTCGAGCCTGATCGGCGCGATAGAAGCGGTCGAACAGCCGTGTCAATAACTCCTGCGGAATGTCCGCGCCGCTGTTCTCGACAGTGATTCGCGCACGTTCATCCGCTTCGCCCAGTATCACCTTTACATAGCCCCCGGCAGGCGTGTGGCGTACCGCGTTGTCCAACAGGTTTGAAAGCACCCGTCGCAGCATGGTGCGGTCGCCGTCGATGCTGCCGTGGCCGTCGCTGCTCAACGTGACCTGCGCTTCCTCCGCCAGCGGCGCGAAGAACTCCAGAACCGTCCGCACTTCGTCCTCCAGTTGCAAACGCTCGCGGGTTGGCGTGAGCAGGCCGTGCTCGGCCTTGGCCAGGTAGAGCATGTCATTGACCATCTGCGCCATGCTTTGCAGCTCCTCAAGGTTGCTCAACAGCGCTTCTCGATAGTCCTCAATGTCTCGGGGGCGGGTCAGGGTGACTTGGGTGTGGGTCAGCAGGTTGGATAGCGGCGTGCGCAGCTCATGGGCGATATCGGCCGAAAACGCCGAGAGCCGCTGGAACCCGTCTTCGAGTCTGCCCAGCATCCCGTTGAATGCCTGGGTCAGTTCTGCCAGCTCAGTGGGCATTTGCTCCTCTGGCAGGCGCGTGGTGAGAGAGCTGGCAGAAACGCTTGCAGCAATCCGGCTCATGTTGCGCAAAGGCCGCAGTCCGCTACGTGCCGCCCATGCCCCTAACAACGCGGTAGCCAGCGCCGACAGTCCCACGGTGAGCCAGATCAGACGCTGCATCCTTTGCAGAAAGTGTTGGTGGTGGGTGATGTCCAGCAGCAGCGTCAGCTGTGGGCTGGTCGGGGTCGCGGGTTCAAGCTTGACGGTGTAGGTGCGGTACGCACTCTGATCGCTGATCAGGGTATGCAAGCCGATAAGATTTGCGGGCAGCGATGGCTTGAGCGGTGCACTGTCGAACCAGAGCGCAGCGTCCGCACCGCTGATGCGCAATGCCAGGTCAGGTTGATTGGCCAGCTCGGTCTTGAGCTGCGCTTCACGTCCGGCTAGATCCCGCTCGCTGCGCACGTCCTGCAACAGGCTGCGCAGGCTCGGCAACTTGCTTTCCAGCAGTTGCTGATCCAGCTCGATGAAGTGAGTTTCGCTGGCCTGATTGAAAAGTACCCCGGCAATCAACGAAACCACTGCGGTGCAGGCGGCGAACAGCAGCGCCAGCCGGCTTGCCAACGACCAGCGACGGATCATGTCGGGCGCTCTTCAAGGACGTAACCCATGCCGCGCACGGTATGAATCAGCTTGTCCGGAAACTCATCGTCGATCTTCAGGCGCAGGCGGCGGATCGCAACTTCGATCACGTTGGTGTCGCTGTCGAAATTCATGTCCCAGACCTGGGAAGCAATCAGGGATTTGGGCAGTATCTCTCCCTGGCGTCGCAGCAACAGCTCCAGCAACGAAAACTCCTTGGCCGTCAGATCGATGCGTTTGCCACTGCGTTCAACGCGGCGGCGCAGCAGGTCCAGGCGCAGGTCTGCCAGTTGCAGGTGGGTTTCCTGAGCAGGGCTGTTGCCCCGGCGCAACAGGCTGCGCACTCGGGCCAGCAGCTCGGAGAAGGCGAAGGGTTTGACCAGATAGTCATCGGCACCCAGTTCAAGGCCTTTGACCCGGTCTTCCACCGTGTCGCGGGCCGTCAGAAACAGCACTGGGGTTTCCAGCCCCGCATTGCGTACGGCTTGGAGAATCTGCCAGCCACTGCGGCCAGGCAGCATTACATCCAGGATCAGCAGTGAGTAGTCGCCCGTCAGCGCCAGATGCTGGCCATTACTGCCGTCAGCCTCCAGCTCGGTATTGAACCCGGCTTCACTGAGGCCTTGGCGCAGGTAGTGACCGGTTTTAGGTTGATCTTCGACGATCAGAATCTTCATCAAGGGCTCGTGGCTCAGGGCTGTGGCGTGAGAACAGGAGTGCTTTATAACGTGAGTGGTCGCTGCATATCGCAACCTGACAACTTTGTAATCTTGCCGTCAGCTTGCTGGCAGTGCGCAACAACTACTGTAGGGGCATTGATTGTCGCTCATTTGGAGAAAAACCATGCCGTCCATTGCACGCCTTGCGCTGGTTGCTGCGCTGCTGACCTTGAGCCAGCCGTTGTTGGCCGATTCCGCTGCCTCATTGCCATTTGGCCATGCTGCGCCTGCGGCCAAGGCGTCGCGGACGGTTGAACTGGTGCTGAGCGATATGTATTTCGAACCCAGGAACTTACAGGTCAAAGCCGGCGAGACAGTACGTTTCGTTCTGGTCAACAAAGGCCAGTTGTTGCATGAGTTCAACCTGGGGAATGCAGCCATGCACGCGAGCCATCAGCAGGAAATGCTCAAGATGCAGCAAAGTGGCATGCTCACGCCAACCGGCATGCAGCACCATGGCATGGGCCATGGCGGGGAGATGAAGCACGATGATCCCAACAGTGTCTTGGTTGAGCCGGGCAAAACCGCCGAGCTGACCTGGACATTTGCCAAGGCCGCCGATCTTGAGTTCGCCTGCAACGTGCCCGGCCATTATCAGGCGGGCATGGTCGGCAAACTGACAATTACTGACTAGGCGCTGAAAGCGAGGCGCAAACCCTATAAACTTACGCCTTAATCCGTCCGCTTCATGTGATTCAGGTACCGTCATGCATCCCGCAGCCGAACACTCGCCGCTGGGCAAATCCAGTGAATACATCGCCACGTACACGCCCTCACTGCTGTTCCCGATCCCGCGTGCCACCAAATGGGCCGAGTTGGGCCTGACTGCCGAAACCTTGCCTTACCAGGGTGTCGACTTCTGGAATTGCTATGAGCTGTCCTGGCTATTGCCGTCAGGCAAACCGGTCGTGGCGATTGCCGAGTTCAGCATCCCGGCTGACTCGCCCAATATCATCGAGTCGAAATCCTTCAAGCTTTATCTGAACTCGCTGAATCAGACGGCTTTTGCTGATCGCGCCGAGTTGACTGAGACGCTGGTCAAGGATCTTTCTGCGGCTGCGGGCAAGCCGGTGGGTGTGCGGATTCGCAGTCTTGCGGATATAGAAAGCGATGGCGTGGCGAGCATGCCAGGCACCTGCATCGATGAGCTGGACCTGACTATCAGCAGCTATGACCGGCCCCAGCCCGAGCTGCTGCGCTGCGACGATTCACAGGTGGTTGAACAAAGCCTGCACAGTCACCTGCTGAAATCCAATTGCCCGGTGACCAGTCAGCCGGATTGGGGCAGCGTTGCCGTCGAGTACCGCGGGGCGTTACTGGATCCTGCGAGCCTGTTGGCTTACATCGTCAGCTTCCGCCAGCATTCGGACTTCCACGAGCAATGCGTCGAGCGGATCTTCATGGATCTGCAAGCGTTGCTCAAGCCGGAAAAATTGACGGTCTATGCGCGTTATGTGCGCCGTGGCGGGCTGGATATCAATCCGTATCGCAGTACCGAGGTGATCAGCGCGGATAATCGTAGGCTGGCCCGGCAGTAAATCGCAGGTCTCAACCAAGCCCGTCACTGATCATGACGGGCTTTTTTATTGCTTCAGATGCCGATGTTGCCCAGGGTCTGGACGATATTGCGCAGGGTGCCGGCAATGCCCGGATGCTCCAGCTCGAAGCGTTCCACTGCCAGATTGACGCCGTCGGCCAGGCTGGTGTCCTGGGTGACATTTTCCAGTTCGATCTGCGACTGGATTTGCCCCATGAGTTGCTGCAGGTTTTCGCGCTCAGCTTCCGAGAGAGGCGGGTTCTGCTCCAGTTGCTCGCGCAGGGTATTGAGTTGTTCTTGCAGTTCGCGGGCAGGCATGACGTGCTCCTTCTTTGATAAGTCTGTCCCATGGACCCCGGCGTGACGCTAAAGGTTCGTCATGGGTATGTGACAAGACTAATCCACTCCGGCGCGACTTGCATGATGGCGGTCAATACGTGCATCGGGTGGGGCAGCTCATTTCCACAGGTGTCGCCTGCTGCTAAGGTTTTTCACCCTTGGTACGGCGCAGCGCGATATCCGCGAGGCACGACTGCAGATCCCCAAGATGGTCAACGACCGAGTGCACGCCCAGTGCGTAGAGTTGCAGCGTTGCCTGCCCGCGCCGGTATTCGCGCTCGGCATCAGTCAGTGCCTGCCATTGCGACGGCGAGAAGCCGCACAGCGAGCCGCAGGACGCCAGGCCCACCGTCCACAAACCTGCATTGAGTCCCGATTGCAGCAGGCGCGGTTCGCCACTGACCAGTACGCAGCCATCCAGCCGGCTGACGTTCAATGTCATCAGTGCCTGCCAGCAAGCGTCCGGTGCAGGCCATTTCGCGTTCGCCGCAGATGAGGTGCTGATCAGGTGCGCTACAGGTTGCGCCAGCTGTGCGCTGATGCGCGCAGGCAACTCATCCAGCCATGCGCACGGCACGCCCTGTTGCTGAAGGCTTTGCAAGACTTTCAGCGCGCCCGGCGTTGCCTGCTGGTGCGCATTGCTGAGCTCGCCATCTCCAGCTTTGAGGTTGCGACCCGCTTGTGCTCCGAAATCCACCAGGCAGCCGCTCAGCCCGAAGAGCACGGCGGTGAAGGCGGGAAGGGGGGTATTCACAGGCGCGAGCATGGCGATATCTCTTAAATAACGCTGAACGCTACGAGGTCTGTGTGACAGTAAGATGAATGCCTGATGATGGCGTTTAAACCTGTTTTGGCGGTCTGACAGATTTCCATGTCCGCGCCGCTGCCTAATTACGTTCATATGCCTTTATACTGCTGGCCTTGACGTGTGGGGGCGTAGCACCCGCTTCATTATCTTTTGAGGAGTATTAGCTATGCCCGAGACCGGTGCAGGCTCGTTGAATCGTCTGGCCAAGCTGTTGTTTTGTGCCGGTGTAGTGCTGGCGCCAATGGCCGCGCAGGCTGCTGAAGAAGACCCGTGGGAAAGCGTCAATCGGGTGATTTTCCGCTTCAACGACACCGTTGATACCTATGCCTTGAAGCCTATTGCTCAGGGCTACCAGTTCATTACTCCGCAGTTCGTTGAAGACGGGGTTCACAACTTCTTCAACAACATCGGCGACGTAGGCAATTTCGCCAACAACGTGTTGCAGGCCAAACCTGCCGCCGCTGGCGTCGATACCGCACGTTTGATCTTCAACACTACTTTTGGTCTGCTGGGTTTTATCGACGTCGGCACCAAAATGGGCTTGCAGCGCAGCGATGAAGATTTCGGTCAGACGCTGGGTTACTGGGGTGTGCAGAGCGGGCCGTATGTAGTGATCCCGTTGCTGGGCCCAAGCACCGTGCGTGATGCTGTCGCCAAGTATCCGGACACCTACACTTCACCGTACAAATACATCGATCACGTGCCAACCCGTAATACTGCGCTGGGCGTGAATCTGGTTGATACCCGCGCCAGCCTCTTGTCGGCAGAGCGCTTGATCAATGGTGACAAGTACATCTTCATCCGTAATGCGTTCTTGCAGAACCGCGAATTCCGGGTCAAGGATGGCCAGGTTACCGACGACTTCTGATAGACCCTGCATGCAGAAATAAAGGCGACCTGTGGTCGCCTTTATTTTTTACAGTTGTGAACCAGTTCCAGCCTGCTTCAGCTCATGGACACGATGCTCAAGCCCAATTTTTGTCCGCCTTCAGGCTCGTCAGTCGCCCAGACGACCTCGGTTTCAGCTTCCAGACCTTTGAGTGCCGCGTGATCGGAATCGATTCGCACGCTGAGTTTGTCACCCACCTGGAACCTGCGTGGCGCCTGTACCTGCATGCCCGAGCTAGACAGATCAAGGCATACCGCCGGTATGACCTGGCCTGCGTAGATCAGGCTGATTTCAGCATCCACGCGCATGCGGATGTAGTCGCGTTTCTCCTCGTAGCTTCGATCATTGAGGCTCATGTCATGTCCTTCGTTTTCGTTGCTGAATACACGGTTCTTATAACTCTGAGCGATTTGCGATGTAAAGACGCAAATCGGCGACCGGAGCGTGCTTGAAACGCCCGTCGGATGGGAGTACCGTCTGCGCCTTGAAGGGCACCTCTGAAACGCCAGTACCGGATCAAAAGTCCCGGTTGGTGATCAGAGAGGCTAGAAGCGAATCCAGTACGCAGACCCGTGAACCGGGTTGCCTACGCCAACCTACTCTGGCGCCGTTTGCCCACATGCAGAAAACCAGTGCCACGCTGCTGATAATCGATGACGACGAAGTAGTGCGCGCGAGCCTCGCCGCCTATTTGGAAGACAGTGGCTTCAGCGTCCTGCAAGCAACCAATGGCTTGCAGGGCATACAGATATTCGAGCAGGAAAAGCCCGATCTGGTGATCTGCGACCTGCGCATGCCGCAAATGGGCGGGCTTGAGCTGATTCGGCAGGTCACTGCCATTGCGCCAGAGACGCCGGTGATCGTGGTTTCCGGTGCTGGGGTGATGAACGATGCCGTGGAAGCGTTGCGTCTAGGCGCTGCCGATTACCTGATCAAGCCCCTGGAAGACCTTGCGGTTCTGGAGCATTCCGTGCGTCGGGCACTGGATCGTGCGCGACTGATGCTGGAAAACCAGGTATATCGTCAGAAGCTCGAAACCGCTAACCGCGAACTCGAGGCCAGCCTGCATTTGCTTCAGGAAGACCAGGATGCGGGTCGTCAGGTGCAGATGAACATGCTGCCGACGACGCCCTGGTCAATCGATCAATTCAACTTCGCCCACGAAATCATCCCTTCGTTGTATCTGTCGGGGGATTTTGTCGACTATTTCCGCGTGGATGAGCGTCGGGTGGCTTTTTATCTCGCGGATGTTTCCGGGCATGGCGCTTCTTCGGCCTTCATCACCGTGCTGTTGAAGTTCATGACCACGCGCTTGTTGTTCGAGTCCAAGCGTGGCGGTACCTTGCCTGAATTCAAACCTTCGGACGTGCTGGGTCATATCAATCGCGGTTTGATCAGCTGCAAGCTGGGCAAGCATGTGACGATGGTGGGCGGCGTGATCGACGAAGAGTCCGGGCAGCTTACCTATGCGGTTGGCGGCCATTTACCGCTACCGGTGCTTTATACCCCGGATGAAACACGCTATTTACAAGGCCGTGGTCTGCCGGTCGGTTTGTTCAATGAGGCAACATATCAGGATCATGTGATCGACTTGCCTGAGTCCTTCAGTTTGACCCTGTTGTCTGATGGCATTCTTGATCTGTTGCCCGGTGATACACTCAAAGAGAAAGAGGCCGCATTGCCTGAATTGGTGAAAGCGGCGGGTGGCAGCCTGGATGGCTTGCGCCAGACTTTTGGATTGGCCACGCTCGGGGAGATGCCGGATGATATCGCCTTGTTAGTGTTGAGCAGGAACCTTGAATGAGTACCGGTAGAATCCAGTTCGCCGAACAGGAAGGGACGTTCGTTCTCAAGTTCGTTGGGGAAGTCCGTCTGACCCTGTGTTCGGCTTTGGATGCCACTATTGAAAAAATCTTCACCGCGCTGAATTTCTCCGCGGTGGTGATTGATTTGACCGAAACCCGCAGCATCGACAGCACGACACTGGGCTTGCTGGCCAAGCTGTCGATTTTGTCGCGGCAGAAAGTCGGGCTGTTGCCGACGCTGGTGACCACCCACGAAGACATCACTCGACTCTTGCAGTCGATGGGTTTCGATCAGGTGTTCAATATCGTCGACCGGCCGATCCCGCGGCCTGAGTGCCTGACGGACCTGCCGTCTCAGGATCAATGTGAAGAAGTGGTCAAGGCCAAGGTTCTGGAGGCGCACAAGATCCTTATGGGCCTGAACGATTCCAACCGTGAAGCTTTCCATGACCTGGTAAATGCTCTGGAGCGGCACTGATCAGTCAGTGAGCTCCCATTCACAGTGAATCATGGGCAGCAAAAAGGGCGGCACCCGCGAGGATGCCGCCCTTTTACGTTCAGCGTTTCGGATCAGACCTTGGCGCGGAGCAGCGCTTCGAGTTTTTCCTGATCGCGAGCGAACTGACGGATGCCTTCAGCCAGTTTCTCGGTCGCCATCGCGTCTTCGTTGGAGGCCCAGCGGAATTGGCTCTCGGACAGTGTCTGGCGAGGTTCACCGGCGTTGCCTGGCGCCAGTTTGCGCTCCAGAGTGCCAGTGTCTTCGGCCAGTTTCTGCAACAGGTCGGGGCTGATCGTCAGGCGATCACAACCGGCCAGTTGCTCGATCTGGCTGATGTTACGGAAACTGGCGCCCATGACCACTGTCTTGTAGTCGTTGGCCTTGTAGTAGTTGTAGATGCGGCTGACGGACTTCACGCCCGGATCCTCTGCGCCTACGTAATCTTTGCCTTCGGCTTTCTTGTACCAGTCGTAGATCCGGCCTACGAACGGCGAGATCAGAAACACGCCGGCATCCGCACAAGCCTGGGCCTGAGCGAAAGAGAACAGCAGGGTCAGATTGCACTGGATGCCTTTCTTTTCCAGTACTTCAGCAGCGCGGATGCCTTCCCAGGTGGAGGCGAGCTTGATCAGGATGCGATCTTTGCTGACACCGGCTCGGTCATACATCTCGATCAGGCGCTCTGCGCGCTCGATACAGGCGTTTGTGTCGAACGACAGGCGAGCGTCGACTTCAGTCGAAACCCGGCCCGGTACAACCTTGAGGATTTCCTGGCAGATGGCAACTGCAAAACGGTCTGAAGCCAGCCCGATATCGCCATTACTGCCGCTGAAAGCTTCTCTGAGGCGCTCAGCATTGCTTTCGGTGGAGCCTGCCTTGAGCAGTAGTGATGGGTTGGTCGTGGCGTCGACCGGCTTGAGCTTTTCGATGGCTGCAAAATCGCCGGTGTCGGCAACAACGGTGGTGAATTCTTTGAGTTGATCCAGCTTGGAAGTCATGAGCGTGCTCTGTCCTGTGCGGTTAAGTGACATTACCCGAGCGTTGCCGCCCACTCAAGGGCGCAAAACATAACGACGCGCCAGAACAGGGCGTCTCATGGCTCGGGGAGGTGAAAACTCGATCCAGACTGATTTGAGCGCTACGCGGGCTGCTTGTTCCCCGGCTTTAACGACCTTCCAGCAGACCGGCAGCCTGATCCAGCAATGCCAAAGGATCCTGAGTCTTGTGGATGTCCACCGACAGCAATTGCCGAAAGCGCCGCGCTCCTGGGAAGCCCGTCCCCAGGCCAAGCACATGGCGAGTGATGTGATGCATCGCGCCGCCGTTCTGGATGTGCGCGGCTATATAAGGCCGCATCGCTGCCAGCGCTTCAGCGCGGGATATAACCGGCGCGCTGCTACCAAAGAGTTGCTGATCCACCTCAGCCAGCAGATAAGGATTGTGATACGCCTCGCGTCCCAGCATCACGCCATCAAATACCTGCAAATGCTCATGGCATTGTTCAAGGGTCTTGATCCCTCCATTGAGTATGATTTCAAGGTCGGGGAAGTCGTGTTTGAGCTGAGCGGCAACGTCGTAACGCAGCGGCGGGATGTCGCGGTTTTCCTTGGGTGACAGGCCTTCCAGAATCGCAATCCGGGCATGCACAGTGAAACTCGTACATCCCGCCTCACGGACAGCGCCGACGAAATCACACAACTGTTCGTAACTGTCGCGGCCGTTGATCCCGATCCGGTGCTTGACCGTTACCGGAATCGACACCGCATCGCGCATGGCCTTGACGCAATCGGCCACCAACTGCGGGTGCCCCATCAGCACCGCGCCAATCATATTGTTCTGCACCCGATCGCTCGGGCAGCCGACATTCAGATTGACCTCGTCATAACCACCCACTTCAGCCATCCGCGCACACGCCGCCAGATCCGCCGCGACACTGCCACCCAACTGCAACGCCAACGGATACTCCGCAGCATCATGTTGCAGAAACCGATGGGAATCGCCATTGAGCAACGCACCTGTGGTGACCATCTCGGTATAGAGCAGGGCGTGTCTGGACAGAAGTCTCAGAAAGTAGCGGCAATGACGGTCCGTCCAGTCCATCATCGGCGCAACAGAGAAGCGGCGGGAGGGCTCGGGGCTGGTGGGGCGAAGGCTGTTGAGAGCTTCGGGCAACATGGTGTTCAACGTATCTTTACCAATTCAGGGCAGTGTCAGTCGGTGCTGATCACGGGGCGGAAAGGGTGGAGTTTACCAGAGAGAGGGCAGGCTCACCCGACACATCCCGAGTGGCCGCAGCCACCCATCCTCGAGCTTGACCTCAACCTAACCCAAGGTCCGACACTGGCCGCTCTTTTTCAGGAGCAGGCCCATGACCCAGACCAAGCCCAACCATCCAAACAGGTTCCAACTATCCAACCCTGAAGGCCTTTACGACCCCAGCCAAAACGGCTACTCCCACGTCGCTGAGCTACAGCCCCAGGCGCGGCTTTTATATATCGCCGGGCAGGGCGGTGAGGATCCGCAGGGCAAACTTTCTGTTGAGTTTGCCGAGCAGGCGCGGCAGGCGCTGGCCAATCTGGGGACGGCGCTGCGATCCAGAGGCGCGGGTTTTGCTGATGTGTTCAAGTTGACCTTGCTGATTGTCGGCCATGACGAAGCCAGGCTGCGTCTCTGGGTCGAGGCGCTGGATCAGGTGTGGGGTGGGGCGATGAAGCCGGTCTGTACCTTGATCCCGGTGCCATGCCTGGCGCTGAGCGGGATGCAGATTGAAATCGATGCGGTTGCCGCATTGTCATGACCTCAGGGCTGTATCCCGTGAATGGGCATGATCTGTGTCTGTCGGGGTATTTCCAAGGTTGATACTGTCCGGGTTCCCGATATTGGTATTGAGGCAAAAAGATGGAGCTCACTGGCGTTGCATTTGGCACTACCGACTGGTCGAAAATCGAGCCAGAAATCCATCCCGGTGAAACAGGCAGCGCCAATTGGCGAACTTGCCATTTCGGCACGACGCGGGTGCGAATGGTGGAGTACAGCGCTTGTTATCTGGCCGATCATTGGTGCTGGCGGGGCCACGTTCTGTTATGCCTGGAAGGTGAACTGCACACCGAGCTGGAGGATGGCCGAGTCTTCGTTCTGACTCCCGGAATGAGTTATCAGGTGGGCAATGATATGGAAGGGCACCGGTCATCGACTGTGACGGGAGCGAAGTTGTTTGTTGTGGATTGACGGCGAGTGGAGTCCGCCGTTTACCGCTTCGCGCTCTACATGAGTGCTCTGCGGTAAACGGCGATACCTTCCAGGCTTAGCGGTTACGCGTCACCCGCCACACGGTATTAGCCAGGTCGTCGGCGATGATCAGCGCGCCTTTAGGATCGACGGTGACGCCCACAGGACGACCGCGGGTTTTGCCATCGGCACCCCGGAAGCCTGTGGCGAAGTCCACCGGTTCACCTGCGGGGCGGCCGTTGTTGAAGGGCACGAAAATCACTTTGTAGCCCACCGGATTGTCGCGGTTCCAGCTGCCGTGTTCACCCACGAATGCACCATTGGCAAACTTGTCGCCCATTTCCGGGATGGAGAAGTCCACACCCAGCGCAGCGACGTGGGAACCCAGACTGTAATCAGGTTTGATGGCAGCGGCGACCTTTGCCGGGTTCTGTGGCTGGGCGCGGGTATCCACGTTCTGGCCCCAGTAGCTATACGGCCAGCCGTAGAACGCGCCTTCGCGCACCGATGTCAGGTAGTCAGGGACCAGGTCCGGGCCCAACTCGTCACGTTCGTTGACCACTGTCCAAAGTTGCCCGGTAACCGGTTCGATGGTCAATGCCGTCGGGTTGCGCAGACCGGTTGCATAAGGCTTGTGGGCACCGGTCTGAGCGTCGATCTGCCAGACCATCGCCCGGTCAAGCTCGACTTCCATGCCGCGCTCCGTGACGTTGCTGTTGGAACCGATACCGACGAACAGCGAGCGACCGTCCGGGCTGATGGTCAGCGACTTGGTCCAGTGATGGTTGATCGCCGACGGCAGGTCAGTGACTTTGGTCGGCGCGCCAGTGGCTTTGGTCTGGCCTTCTTCATAGTCGAAGCGTACCAGCGCATCCTGATTGGCGACGTACAACTTGCCATCGGCAAACGCCAAGCCATACGGCGCGTTGAGGTTGTCGGCGAAGACTGTCTTCATCTCGTAGGTGCCGTCGCCATCTGCGTCGCGCAGCAAAGTCAGACGGTTACCGCCCTTAACTTTAGTGTTGCCTTGGGCTTTGATGTAACTGGCAATCACATCCTTGGGTTTAAGTTTTGCTGCGCTGCCGCCACGGCCTTCGGCGATGAGGATGTCGCCATTGGGCAGGACCAGGGTCTGACGCGGAATGGCCAGCTCGGTGGCGATCGCGGTGATGCTGTAACCCTCAGGCACCGTCGGCTTTTGATCACCCCAAAGCGCCGGTTCGGCAATCTTCATACTCGGCAACAGGCTGCGTTGCGGGTCCGGCAGTTTAGGGTCCGGGCCGCGGGCCTGAGTACTGTCGGCCTCGCCACCGCAAGCGCTCAGCAATAGCGCCATGCTTAAAACACTCAGTGCGCCTTGATATTTCATTCGGCACCCCCTGAGCGCACGTTGTCGAGATTACTCATGCCTATCCATGCCGCAACGATGGCCAGCACTGTGACGACTACCGAGAGCACCAGACCCGAGGGCATGACCGCCCAGGCATCTTTTGCATGCTCGAAGGCGTTGACCAGGCCGAGCACCCAAGTGACCAGCAACAGCAGAAAGTACACCACCGGCCGGCCTGTCTTGCGTTCGGCCCGGATCAGATTGATGAGTGCAAAGACCAGCGCCAGCCCGCAGAACACCAAGCCTCCAGCGATAAGCCAGGCGGCGAAGTTGCTCCATTGAATCTGGTAGCTCTGGTAGTAGGCGATGTCGCTCAGCAAGCCGCCGAGAAACAGAGGAACAGTTCCGGCAAGCAAAATCCCGTGAAGGGGCCCGGGCGTACTGCGATAAACGGGGTGGGTGGTAACGGTCACGTCGGCTCCTTTATTGTTCAGCGACCCTGGATAGTTACCCGCACGAATGAACGGGTTTATCTCAAGGTCGCGTTGACTGCGCATAGCAAAGGAACGCAACGCCTTAGCCTTAGTTCACTCAGGTTGGTATCTAAATATGTTTTGGGGGGCGGGGGGTGCCTGGCGCCCCGTATTCGTCGCCGTCGTAACCTCCGACGCCTCTCATCAAACAGACAAAAATCTAAATTGAAATGGTTTTCTGTAGGAGCTCACGAGCACCGCGAGGCAGCGATGGCGGCGAATCAGACGCACCGCCATCGCGGCCTCGCGGTGCTCGTGCGCTCCTACAGGACCATGGGGTATCGCGATACTTGCACTGCCGAGGCAGCGAAAACACAGCACCATCCCAGCCTCACACGGCTGGTGAGCGCCTGCAGAAGCCCTGGTTCGCACTATGCTAAATGCCGTGGGTTGTTTGTCTTTACCCGTAAAACAAGAACAGACGAGGGTTTGATCATGTTGAACTGGAAGGAATACAAGACGCAGTTAATGTCAGGCATTGGCGAGTTGAAGGCGCTGTCGCCGGATTCAGTCAATGGCTACCTGCTTGCCAGTGGTGCGGGTGGCAAGACCAATCATCTGGACGCCAAAACCCGGCAGCTGATTTCTCTGGCGGTGGCCGTCACCACCCGCTGTGACGGCTGTATTGCCGTCCACTCGGCGGAAGCGGTAAAGGAGGGCGCCACTCGTGAGGAAATCGCTGAAGCCCTCGGCGTTGCCATTGCGATGAATACCGGAGCGGCGCTGGTGTATTCGGTAAGAGCGCTGGACGCCGTAACCCAAGTCACGTCTGCAACTGACGTTCGCGGCTAGGAAGAGTCTGATCGACCAGGCGGATGCTGTTGCGTCCGCCTCGTTTGGACTCGTACAGCGCGGTGTCACCCTGTTCAATCAGTGCGGTGAGGCTGGCGGGTGCGTGGTCGAACAGGTTGGCGCCGATGCTAAGGGTGACGGCCTCTGGCGTGACAAAGGTCTGGGAAGCCGCATTATGGAAAAGATCGCGCAGGGTGTTGCCCAGCCCGACGATGCCTTCAGTCGACGCGTTGCTCAGCAGGATGACGAACTCATCACCACCCAGGCGCGCGGCCAGTGCGCCCTGTGGCAATACCGCGCGAATCATTTCACTCAGGGTCACCAGCAATCGGTCGCCTGCGGTATGACCGTACAGGTCATTCACCAGCTTGAAGTTGTCGATATCAATCAGCAGCAGCGCGCCCGGCCGGATGGCTGAAACCTGATTCAGCAAGCGCGGTGCACGTACATCCAAGGCGCGGCGGTTGTACAGGCCGGTGAGGGGGTCGCGTGCGGCCAGGCGCGCGATGCGCTTTTCCCGGCGATGACGCTCGGTGCCGGTCATCGACAGGGCAATCAGCATGATCGCCATGGAGCCTTCCACCAGAGAAATCTGAATGATTTCGCCACGAAACGCGGCAAGGTCGATCAGCGTGCCAGGCACCACTGCCGGTATTGCCTTGGCAACGTAAAACAGCCCATGACCCAGAAGCACATATCGCAGTTGCACCGCGCCAACGCTCAAAGATCTGCCGTGGGGCCGCAGCAGGAAGCTGGCTCTGAGGGTCACCGTCGCAACCAGCAGCGAATTGACCGCCAGCATGACTTTTGGCCAGGGTTGTTCGGCTGGCACTGACAGCATCACCAGCCAGGCGAGAAAGATCAGGTACCAGGCGCGGGACAGCCGTGTCTGTGTGAAGCGGGCGACCCCCAGCAGAAAAAGCCAGTGCGCGGTTATCAACAGACCGTTGGCGAACCAGATGCCGATCAGCAACAGGCCGTTCATCCGCAGCAAGGACAGTGTGCAGCCCACAGTGATGGTCGCGAATCCCGCACTCCAGAACAGCAGAGAAGGTTCGCGAACGCTGCGCCACTCCACCGCCAGATACAAAGCGGCGGCTGCGGCAAGGGCAATTGAAAGAACTAAAAGTGTCGGTGGATCGAGCGCCATGAAGGCAGGCCTGCTGGAGTCTGTGTGGGGAAGAATTGTAAACGCTGGCAGTGATTCCGCAGAGCCATCACTGGCGGCTGCGCGGGATTTTTGACGAGCGCTTCAGCGCCCTGCAAATGCCGGTCCAGAGTCAGGCACTGATCACTATTTCAATCCTGCTCTGCGGCTTGTTCGACGACTGGATAATGAGGTATCAAGAGGCCGGGCTGATTCCTGCGTCATCGGGTCAGCTCTTCAGCGAACCAATTCCATGAGGTGCAAGATGCTTGATCTGCCGAACACGACCATCATTGATGGCAATGCCGTGCGTTGGGGTAAGTCTGGCAGTGGGCCGGCGCTGGTGGCGATACATGGCACGCCGTTTTCATCCCAGGTCTGGCGCAGGATAGTGCCGCACTTCACTGATCGCAGAACCGTGTATTACTTCGATCTGGTCGGTTATGGATTGTCTGAAATGCGCCCGGGTCAGGACGTGTCGCTGGCGGTGCAAAACAAAGTGCTGGCGGCCTTGTTTGCGGAGTGGGGGCTTGAGCGCCCGGACGTCCTTGCCCATGATTTTGGCGGTGCGACTGCTCTTCGAGGCTGGTATCTGGACGGTTTGCGCTACGCGTCGTTGACTATTTTCGACGCGGTTGCCCTGGCGCCCTGGGGTTCGCCTTTCGTGCAGCATGTGCGCCAGCACGAATTGGCCTTTTCGGGCATGCCGGATTACATGCATCGCGCGCTGCTTCGCGCCTATCTGCAAACCTCGGCGCATCACCCATTGTCGGAACAGGCGCTGGATATCTACAGCAAGCCCTGGCTCGGGCCGGTGGGGCAACCGGCGTTCTATCGCCAGATCGCGCAGATGGATCAGAGATATACCGATGAGATCGAGGGCCTTTACGACCGACTGGATTGCCCGGTCACGGTGCTTTGGGGGCAGAGCGACAACTGGATTCCAGCTGACAAGGGCCAGGCCTTGGCGCGGCTGATTTCTGACTCTGATTGCAGAATGATCCCGGACGCCGGCCACCTGGTTCAGGAGGATTGTCCTGAAGCCATAGTGGCGGCGGTGCTCAAAAACCTGAGTTGATGTCCCTTGCGGAGGCGGGAGGCAGAAGCGAATAGTCAGGTCTCATGCGCGCTTGGGCAGTTTCCAATTGGGCCGTATGAAGTGGCAGGTGTAGCCATTCGGCAGGCGCTCCAGGTAGTCCTGATGCTCGGGTTCTGCTTCCCAGAACGGTCCCGCGGGCTCGATTTCGGTGACCACGCGGCCTGGCCAGAGCTTGGAAGCGTCGACGTCAGCGGCGGTGTCTTCGGCGATGTCGCGTTGCTGTTCAGTCAGGTAATAGATCGCTGAACGGTAGCTGGGACCTAGGTCGTTGCCCTGACGGTTGGGGGTGCTGGGGTCGTGGATCTGGAAGAAGAACTCCAGGATCTGCCGGTAGCTGATAACAGCAGGGTCGAAAACGATTTCAATGGCTTCAGCGTGGTTACCGTGATTGCGGTACGTGGCGTTCGGCACATCGCCGCCGGTGTAACCGACCCTGGTGTGCAACACGCCGGGGTAGCGCCGCAGCAAATCTTGCATGCCCCAGAAGCAGCCGCCGGCAAGGATGGCGGTTTCGGTTTGGCTGGTCATGATGGGTCCTCAGGGAGTGGGATATAGCCGATGTTATGAGGGCGAGTTGGTTGATTCCAAGGTTGAAGAAGAAATCAGCGCAACAATCCTGGCGCTAGGAACCCGATGCTTGCCGAAGCGTGATGCGTGTCAGCTCCGACGGCCGGCCCAGACGAAGGGCGAAGCCAGGCCAGAGGGCCGTGCCGTTGTTGACGTAAAGTTGCATGCCGTCGACGTTGTAGAACCCGGAAACAAAGCCTTCATTCGCCAGGGCAATCACCCGATCCAGCAGCAGGATCATTCCGCCATGGGTATGGCCCGACAACTGAAGCGCAACTCCCTGGCTGGCTGAAAATTCAGCATTCCTGGGTTGATGGTCGAGCAGGATGATCGGCGCCTCTTTCGGCGCGCCTTTGAGCGCTTGTTTCAAGTCAGGCGCAGGAAAGCCGGTTTTCGGTGCAGTGACATCCGTGACCCCGGCCAGCACAAAGCGTGCTCCGTCACGCTCAATCAGGGTATGACTGTTTGCCAGTGGCTTCATGCCCAGGGAGACGAAGTGCTGCATCCACGCCTCGTTGTCGAAGAAATACTCGTGATTGCCAGGGATGACATACACCCCGTCCGGAGCATGAAGGTCGCGCAGAGCCTCGATGTCGAGGGTCCGATTGCTGATCGAGCCGTCGATCAAATCGCCAGTCACAACGATCAGGTCAACCCCCAGGGCGTTTGAATCCTTGACGACTGCTCGGGTCCAGGGTTCGTCAAAAAGGCGGCTGATGTGCAGATCTGTCAGCTGCAATATCTCGTAGCCTTCGAATGGTGGCGGCAGGTTTTTGATCGCTACCTCAATATCCTTGACCGGCGGGACGCGCACCGCTTGAGAAACGCCAATCGCCGAAAGCACTACCGCCGCCGTACCCAGGCCATAGCGCAGGCCTGCCGGGATGGTCAGCCATTGCCGGCGAACCAGCATCGCCAGCAACGTCCCCAGATCGACAATGATTTGCAGCACGGCAATCAACAAGATTGCGCCAAACCCCCAGTTGAACAGCATCACGATAACGCGTGGAAACTCCGGTGAGAAAACACTGCCCGAAGAAAACCGCGAGTACAGGTGATATTGCGATGCAAGCAGGAACAGCACGGCAACTGCAATTCTCGCCGCCAGCGTCCAGGGCATCGGCCAGATAAAACGGACGATGGCGTACAGGCAGGGCAGGCTGAACATTACGTGAAACATCAAGTCGTTCCTTTGGCTGGCGGGAGCTTACATCGAGTGCATCGGCTGCGGAGTCGACCTACGCTACAGCACAGGGTTCATTGTTACGACTGCACAGTAGCCACTTCCCCAGGCAAATTTCTCAGCGCCGATCAAAAACAGTTGTCAATTTCGACAGCAAGAAACAGAGCGCGAACAGCTCGCGGCCACGCCTAGCATAAAGCTCAACCTTCATTGGAGCGGACCATGGGCTTTCGGATATCTGGACTTTGCGCTGAACCCTTCCAGGCTTTTTTTGGATTACCTGACCAGCAATTGGCATCACTTGGAATCAAGCGTTACATCGTCGACCGCCAGCCTGGTTTTCCAGACCGCATCGAGATGAAGGATGCAGAGTTGGGTCAGAGCATGCTGTTACTCAACCATGTTTGCCAGCCCGCCGAGACTCCCTATCGTGCTTCACACGCTATTTTCATAAGGGAAGGTGCAATGCAGACCTTTGACGCAGTTGATCAGGTGCCTGAATCAATGCGCATCCGACTGCTCTCGCTGCGTGCCTACTCGGAGGACGGAATGATGATCGACGCTGATGTAGCAGAGGGTACGGCCATAGAGCCGATCATCCTTCGAATGTTTGAAAATCCCGCCGTGAGTTACATCCATGCCCACAACGCCAGGCGCGGCTGTTACTCCGGACGTATCGATCGGGCATAGAGGAGTTGAATTGCCTAGCTGGCCAGTGAAATGGCCATGTCTATGGCGATGAGGGGGACAAAGGCAAGAGTGATCATCGTATAAGACTGGCGTGATTTGGCTTTGAATGCGCACACAGGAAGCACAATCATGAGCAGGTCCAGTACGCCCCAAAGCGCAATCGGAGACGCATGGAAGAACGTCATGTTCACGATGAATCCGAGTAAGAAATAACTCGAGAGCGGCAGCAGTGCGTACCGGCCATCTTGTTCGAAGTAAACCCGCAGTCCACTCTGCTCGTCCTCATTGCGGCTTGGAAGTAACAAGGCAGCGGATACAAACAGCGACAGCGCCAATAACACCAGCAGCAGAAACTCGGGAAACGTGAAGGTCGCTTTTATGTCCGGCAGTGCGTTGACTGCCCACCAGAACTCCAGTTGCGTCGCAAAAAGCATGGCGGCCCAGACAAGCGCCACCCAATCGGGCGCTGCTGTGCGACGAATGCGGAACACGGTCAACATCCCCAAAAGAAGGCGCGTGACGGACAGCCCCAATATCATCGAAAGGACTGTGGCAACGATGGGGAAGTTGCTCATGACACCTCCAGTGGGTCCATACTCTGGTTTAAGGGCTGAGCCTAACAGCAGGCCGGCAAGATCAGAAGAGACTTGATACCGCGCCAGTCCCTCTGGCTCCCACTCAGCAAGCGGATCGCTGCAATACAAGGTTCAGCAGACAATCTTGCGGATCTGCTTTTGCAACTGAATGAAGTTTTGATTCTGGAAGTGGGCGACAGGTCTTGAAGGCCAACAGCCTGAATGACGACTTGCTTTTCTGATCTAAGTCAATATTTGAGTAACTGTTCCGATCACTATTCCCTTTGGCGCAGCTCTGAAGCCTCAGTCATACGGCCCGCCTCATTGCGTTAACTCGCGCATATAGCACGCTTCACGATTACAAAAAGGAGAGTCTAATGAGCACGTCCAGAACGCTGCCGCCTTATCTTGCGCAACGTTATCCGGTGATGTTAGTGGTCAATTCGCAATTGCCGAACGAAAGCGTGGTGGTTCGCAGCACCCTTGAGGTCTCTGCCGCACTCAAGGCTCTCGACTTTGAAATAGAGCAGGTCATGTCACTCGAAGATGCCGAAATTGCGCTCACGGCAGACCCTGCTTACTGCTGCGTCATTCTTGGCTGGGGGCTGTGCGTCGAGAATATCGAGCAGGCGTTGAAGGTTATTCAGCTTATCCGTCGTCGAACTAAAAACTTGCCCATCATGTTGGGTATGTCCAGTCAAAATAAAAGTGCTGTACCCCTGGCCTTTGTAGAGGAAGTCGAAGGTTTCATCTGGCAACCTGAAGACAGCCCTGCATTTATTGCTGGCCGCATCGAGGCCGCTGCGCGCCGTTATCTGGAGACGATATTGCCTCCCTTCTTCGGGGCTATGGTGAACTTTGCGCAAAGCCATGAATACTCTTGGCACACGCCGGGTCATACCGGAGGTACAGCCTTCATGAAAACGGCTGTGGGCCGCACCTTTCTGGACTTTTACGGCGAGCAAGTGTTGCGCTCTGACCTGAGCGTTTCAGTAGGCCAACTCGGGTCGCTCAACGATCATTCCGGACCTGTTGCCTTGGCAGAAAAGAATGCCGCACGGGTATTCGGCGCCGATTACACATTCTTTTCGGTTGGAGGCAGTTCGGCGAGCAATGAAATCATCCTGCATTCGGCGGTAACCGATGGTGACGCCGTACTGGTGGATCGAAACTGCCATAAGTCGCTGAACTATGCACTGAACATGTCGGGTGCCATTCCTTTATACCTGCGCCCTCGTCGAAACAAGCGAGGATTGATTGGCCCTGTACCGCTCAGCGAATTAACGGTGGAGGCTATCGCAGAAAAACTGTCCGCCAGCCCGTTGATCGCTAATAAGCAGGCGCGGCCGGTACTCGCGGTACTTACCAACTCGACCTATGACGGACTTTGCTATCACGTCGTAAGTACCACCCGCGAACTGAGTAAAAGCGTCGACCGAATTCATTACGACGAGGCGTGGTATGCCTATGCACGCTTCAACACGGTTTATGAAAATCGTTATGGCATGCACCGCGGCGATCGACACTCCAACGATGCCACCGTGACAGTGACTCATTCCACGCACAAGTTGCTTGCCGCTCTGTCCCAGGCATCAATGATTCATATTCGCTCAGGCAAAATCCCGGTCAAACCAGCGCTGTTCAACGAGGCGTTCATGATGCACACCTCGACCTCGCCGCAATACAGCATCATTGCCTCCACGGATGTATCCGCGAAAATGATGGATGACGCAGGCGAATATCTGACCGACGAATCGATCGACGAAGCCATCAGCTTTCGCCAGGCAATGGTCCGCATAACTGAGCAGAGCGCTCAGCGCAACGCGGCAGATTGGTGGTTTGGTGTCTGGCAACCGGACGAGGTAGACGGGACACCATTTGCAGAAGTGGCGCGCGAACGCTTGCATCGAAGTGATGCATGGGTGCTCAAGCCCAACGCTCCATGGCATGGCTTCGGTGATCTGGGTGAAAACTACTGCATGCTTGATCCGATCAAGGTCACCCTCTTGACCCCCGGCCTTGACTCGCAAGGCCATCCGCAGGTGCGTGGAATCCCGGCGCCATTGGTGTCCTCGTTCCTGTCCAGTTGCGGCACTGTCGTGGAGAAAACCGAGCCTTACTCCATTCTGGTGCTGTTCAGCATCGGGATAACGAAGGGCAAATGGGGCTCTCTGGTGGCTGCAATGATGGAGTTCAAGAAGCGCTATGACGCCAATGCTCCTCTGGAAGAAGTCATGCCTGAACTTGTCGCAGCGTATCCCGGGATTTATGAAGGGGTAGGGCTGCAAGACCTCGCACAGCGCATGCATGAAGAAATCGCCAGAAGTGGTTTGCTGCGCAACATGGACCAGGCCTTCACGCTCTTGCCCGATCAGGTCAGTACGCCTCGCGCCGCGTACGCGAAACTGGTCAAAGGCGAGATCGAGCAAATCGCCGTACGCGATTTGCAGGATCGAATCGTGGCCGTACAGATCGTGCCTTACCCGCCGGGCATTCCATTGGTAATGCCGGGTGAAGCAGTCGCTGCCGATAAACGGGCGATCATTGACTACCTATTGGCCATGGAGCAGTTCGATGCCCGCTTCCCGGGCTTCGAGCACGACAACCATGGCATCGAGATCGAGCGCGATGCCTCTTCCGAGCTGACCTACAAGGTTTATGTCGTCAAAAAATGATGCTCCATTCTCCTGCGCCCTGAGGATGCTCCCGGCGCGAACCGGGCACGAGGAGTCTGTAATGACTGATTCGAACAAGAAAATGGGTCTCGTGGGGCTCACCACGCTGGTTGCAGTGAACATGATGGGCTCCGGCATCATCATGCTCCCATCAAGCATGGCGCAGTTAGGTGCTGTCTCTTTACTGTCCTGGATTATCACGGCCATCGGGTCCATGGCGATCGCGTACTGTTTTGCTCAGTGCGGGGTTTTTTGTCCACGTACGGGGGGGATGTCTGCCTACAGCGAAGAAGCACACGGCAGGTCAGCGTTCTTCCTGTGTTCGTTTCTCTACTTTCTGTCCCTGGCCATCGCTAACGTGGCGATCGGGATCTCAGCGGTGGGCTATCTGACACCGTTTTTTCCCTGGTTAGGTTCTGGCGCAATTCCGCTGTTCATTGGCTGCGTGGGGCTGCTCTGGCTGACCACCGCCGCAAACTTCGGGGGCGCCAGCATCACTGGCCGGCTGGGGGCTATTACCGTCTGGGGTGTGATCATTCCCGTTGCAGGCTTGAGTGTCATCGGATGGTTCTGGTTCGAGCCGCAGATATTTGCTGATGCCTGGAATCCCAAACAGATTCCGATCGTGGAGGCGATCACCCAGAGTATTCCGCTGACCCTCTGGGCCTTTCTGGGGATGGAGTCAGCGGCGCAAAACTCCGATGCGGTTGAAGATCCCAAACGAAATGTGCCGCTCGCATGCCTTCTGGGCACCTTGGGTGCCGCGGTGGTTTATGTGCTGTCGACGACGGTTATCCAGGGCATCATCCCCAACGCGCAGTTAGCCAATTCAAGCGCACCTTTCGCCCTGGTGTATGCACAGATGTTCAACCCGTTGGTTGGCAAAATCATCATGGCCTTGGCCGTAATAGCGTGTATTGGCTCGCTGCTGGGGTGGCAGTTTACCCTGGCGCAAACCGCCAAGGTCACGGCTGATCAAGGGATGTTCCCTAAACTGTTTGGCACCGTGACATCAGCGGGCGCACCAATAGCGGGAATGATCGTTTGCGGGGTACTGCAGACATTACTGGCGTTATCGACGATCTCTCCCGATGCGCGGGAACAGTTCGGCAAACTCGTCAGCCTGGCAGCGGTTACCAATCTGTTGCCCTACGTGACGGCGCTGTCTGGCCTGCTGGTGATCATGTTCAAAGCCAACGTCAGTCGCAGTGTCTACAGCCGCAATACAGCGGTACTCATGGTGGCAATGGCTTATTCCTATTACGCCATTTATGCATCAGGTAAAGACGCTGTATTTGGCGCCTTCATCGTCTTGGCCGTGGGCTATCTCATCTACGGTTTCATTGCCAAAAGCTTCGTCAGTGCGCAGCCGGTTAGCGCTCCAATTGCAGGGCAGGTTGGACTGCAAAGTGCGTAAGTTGGATCTCTGAAACGTGGCTCTCTGAAAACGGGGCTCTCTGAACCCGAACCCTGCGAGGAACAGAATATGAAAAAGCGTCTGCGCAACAGCGTCACGTTAACCATCTTGTGTCTGGCCGGGATGATGCCTCTACAGGCCAGCGCCGATGTGTTATCGCGGATTCGAGGCAGCTCGGCCATCAACCTGGGATATCTGCCGAACGCTTCGCCGTTTACGTCCAACGTGGACGGCAAAGCCGGGGGGTATGCGATCGAGTTGTGCGCAATGATCGTCGACGGCATCAAGTCTCAGACCCAAATGACTAACCTGACTGTTCACTATGTTGAAGTTGCCCAAGGCAATGGCCTGGACGACGTTCGCCAGGGCAAGATTGACCTGCTGTGTACACCTGCCGTTGAAACTCTGGCAGCGCGCAAGTCAGTGAGTTTTTCCATTCCTGTTTTCACGGCAGGTTTGACGGCGATTGTGCGCAAGGATGCCCCTAACGATTTGATACGCGTCCTTAATGGCGAAGTTGCCCGCACGGGCCCCACTTGGCGAGCAACGGTGAATCAAGGGCTTTCTCATCACACCTACGTCGTTATAGAGGGTGGCGTCACCGAACAATGGATAGATGAGCGGATTAAAACCTTGGGCGTGATTGCTGACGTGATCAAAGTAAAAAGCATTCCCGAAGGTGTGGATTTGATCGCGACGGGCAAAGGCAGTGCCTTTTTTGCTGATCGACGACTGTTACTCAGCTATGCCGAAAAAAGTGATCGCGCCAATGATTTGCAAGTGCTCGATATGCTCTATGACTTCGCGCCTGTTGCCATGCCTCTGGCCCGCGACGACGAGGATTTTCGCCTGATGGTAGATAGCAGCTTGAGTCGTTTGTACAAATCAGGAGATCTGTTGAAACTCTATTCCAAGCATTTCGGTGACATGAATGAAGTCAATGCCATGCTCTTCAAACTTTATGCGCTGCCGTAATAGTGTCCTATATAACGATCATCGGGCTCGGGGGCTTACCGTAGTCAAAAAGCACAGGGTTAGCGTGACGGTTTGAGCTTGAGCAGCGCTTGAAGGATGGAGCGGCTCAATCCTGCCTGAAGATGATCATGGGCCATGATCAATGCGGTTACGTCACCGCCAGGAGTGGGTTCACTGGTGATGCTTCTGCCCGTGCTCAGGACCTTTTCATCAGCGTCCCGGATTGTCCATCGAGCATCCAGACCAGCCCCTGTCTCTGGTACGGAATCAAAACGCAAAACGTCTACCGCTACTCGGTAGTCGGCATGCACGCGGGTATCTGGTGAGAAAACGGCGATCTGCGGGTTGCCGGTCAGCTGTCCCAGATTGCTCGCGATGACCTGGCCCAGGATGCTTTCCAAAGGTGCAGCCCAACGCGTCTGCTCGAGAATCTCGACCAGATTGTCGCTGTGCGTCAGCACCAATTGTTGTCGCGCCACCAGTTCAGGAACCGTCACTGGCCCCACGCTGACGGAGAATGCAGGACTTACTATTGCCCGGTCGCGCTCGGCTGTTGGCCGCAGGGTGTAAAACTGTTCTTTCGGTGTGCTGCCACAGCTGCTCAACGTGAAAGTCAGCAACGTTAACAGTCCCAACCAGACCCGTTTCATCGTCTATCCTCCTGCTTGCCCCGAATCAGCGCTTCGGGATGGCGCTCAAGATAATCGGCGAGGCTGCGCAACGTTTTTGCAGTCCTCGCCAATTCCCTAATCGCTTCGTGAGAATCCTCCAGCAAAGGTTTATTGGCTGCGACAAGCCCTTGCGCTGAGCTCACGGCCTGGCGCGCCTCGATCAAGGCCGCCGTGATTTGAGGGGTTACCTGGGTATTCAGGCGATTCAAAAGACCGCTGGCTGCCTGTAATGTCTGGCGCAAGTCTGAGCCGATCTGCTCGATAGGCAGCTTCTCCAGCCGCCCGGCGATACTTTTCAGGGATGCCTGTATTTCTTCCATGCGACCGGGCACCGTCGGTAGCTCAGGCACCTCACTGGCCCAGTTGATGCTCGCCTTGTCGACACTCGGGAAGAAATCCAGCGCAACGTAGAGCTGCCCTGTCAGTAGATTTCCACTGCGCATCTGAGCCCGCAGTCCGTTTGCCACCAAGCCATCCAGCAACTGTCTGCGCGCCTCATCTGAAAGTTTCGTGCGGTTCTTGTCGCGGGCGCGCAACTTCAAGCGCTCCGGGTAAAGGCGAATTTCAACGGGCATCCAGATCGCATGCTTGGCGGGGTCCATTTCCACCCAGATATCCGAGACTTCACCTAGCGTAATACCCTGGAAATCAACCGGAGATCCCGGAACGAGGCCTTTGAGCGATTCGTTGAAAAGCACCACCATTTTCAACACGTCGCGCTCGGGGTTGTGCAGGGCTGCCGTTCGCCCGCTGAACAGTTCGAAAACGGTTTCGGGCGGCGCGGCCGCTGATTCGATGGAGTCTGCAGGCGTTTCGAAGGCAATGCCCCCCAGCAGAATAGAGGCAAGTGATTGCGTTTCCATCTCGATGCCGCTGGCGCTGAGCTTGATATCTATCCCGCCAGCGTTCCAGAACCGGGTATTTTCAGTGACAAACGCGTCATAGGGCGCGTTGATGAAGATACGCATGGTCAAGCCAAGACCGTCCTTGTCGAGATCGAATGCGACGACCTGACCGACCTGGACGCGACGAAAGAAAATGGGGGAGCCCGGACTCAGTGATCCCAAGTCGTTGCTGCGCAACACGAACTCCCGACCGGGGGTATCGACCTGGATAACCGGCGGTACATCCATTGCGTTGAAGGAGCGCTGCGCCTGATCGGACTTACCCACGGCAACGCCGATGAATGCGCCGGAGAGCACGGTGCTCAACCCTGAAACGTTGCCACCGGAAATACGCGGCGTAACCAGCCAGAACGCAGTGTCCCTGACCAGGTGGGCTTTGAAATCCTTGGTAAGTTCTGCGGTAGCGATCACCTGTTTGAGATCGGCCGACAAGGTGACCTCAGTGACCTGGCCAATCTCGACATCCTTGTACTTGAGCTTGGTTTTACCCGCCTCCAGACCTTCAGCGCTTTTGAAAACAATGCTGATGACAGGGCCTTCATTGAGTATCGATGTGATCATCAGCCACCCGCCAATCAGTGCCGCGATCAACGGAACGAGCCATATCCATTGAACCGACCACCTCGACTTTCGGGACGTCTGGGCGTCCGGGACGCCAGACAGATCAGGGGGCAGGGGCGTTTCAGTCATGAGCGTTCTCCAGCGAGTCCCAGATCAGCCGTGGATCAAAATGCATCGCCGCCAACAGGGTAAGTACCACCACAGCCCCAAAGGCCAGCGCGCCGGGACCAGGCTTGATAGTTGCCAGCGCATCGAGCTGCACCAACGCGACCAGTAAGGTGACCACGTAGACATCCAGCATCGACCAGCGCCCCACCAACTCAACCATTCTGTAGAGCTTCGCGCGCTGCAGCGGCTGCCAGCGCGAACCCAGCTGCACGGTGACCAGCAGAACGATCAGCGCCAACAGCTTGGCCATCGGCACCAAAATGCTTGCGATGAACACCACCAGCGCCAGATACCAGGACCCTGAGCGCCACAGATAGACAACCCCGCTCATGATGGTGTCGTCCTGGGACCCGAACAGAGAGCTGGTTTCCATGATCGGCAGCGTGTTGGCGGGTACATAAAGGATCATCGCAGCGATGGCGAATGCCCAGCAGGACATCAGGCTATTGGGTTTTCTACGATGAACCCGGCAACCGCAACGGGAGCAGTGAGCCCCTTCTAACCGGCGCGCTTTGAGTAATAGCCCGCAGCCGTGGCAGGTTACGAGGCCGAAGCGGGCTGCGGTGTTGGGCCCGGTCATTGAAATGACTCCAGGCGCGCCCAGAGCTCGCGAGCGTCGAACGAGGAAACTGCCGCCGCCATCAGCAGCATGACCCCGCCAAAGCCCCACAGGGCGATCCCTGGTATGACGGTCGCGAGATGGGCGAGCTTGACCAGCGAGACCAGGACGCCGACTACAAATACTTCGACCATGCCCCACGGCCTGACCATGGTCAGGCTGCGGAAAATCAGCTGCGCATGGGGCGGTCTACGTCGGCAATAGGCCGGCAGCAGCAGGTAGATCATGGTCAGTATCTGCACCAGCGGGGCGGCGAAAGTCGTTACCAGCACGAGCCCTGCGACCAGCACCATGTCGGCGCTGTACATGACCTTCGCCGCGCCGATCAATGTGGTCTGGATGTACTCGCCGTTTATCGTGAGGCCGACGATGGGAAACACGTTGGCAATCACGAACAGGATCAGGGTGCCCAGATAGAAAGCCAGGGCGCGCTCCAGCCCTTGAGGATGTAGGCGAAACAGCGTAGCGCCACAGCGACAGCAACGGACTACTCCTTGAATGGGTGGCGGCGGGGCATATTGCAGAAGGTCGCATTCAGGGCATCCAATCAGTGTCTTGCGCGCGGCGTTCATGGCCTTGTCCTGCCCGACGAGGCCGGTTCAAGCCGGGTCAGGTTCTCTGCCTGCTCCACCCAGCCACCCCCGGTGGCTTTGTACAGGTCGATCATCGTGCCAAGGACGGCGCCCTGAGTATTGGCGAAGTTCAGTTCCGCCTCGAAGAGGTTACGCTCGGCGTCCAACACTTCGATGTAGCTGGTGTAACCATTCTCGTAGCGCAGGCTCGCAAGTCGGGAGTAGGTTCGCAATGCGTCTATCTGGCGTGCCTGAGTACCCAGCTGTTCACGAGACTTCTGCGACGCAATCAGGGCGTTTTCCACGTCCTTGAACGCAGCCTGAATGGCTTGCTGATAGGCCAGCAACGATTGTCGCTGGATCGCGTTCGCCTGTTGCACCTGCCCGGCGATCCCGCCAGCGGTGAAAATCGGGAAGTTGGCTGCTGCGGCATACGACCAAGTCTGGGCCGGCCCGCTAAACAGATCGGAAAGCTGACTGCTGACCGACCCCACCAACCCGGTCAGGGAGATCGTCGGAAAGTAGAGGGCTTTGGCCGCACCAATCCGGGCATTGGCGGCAATCAGGTTGAGTTCGGCCTGGCGCAGATCCGGCCGCTGTTCCAGGACGGTTGACGGCAATCCTTTGGGGACTGATGGCGGGCTCAATTGTCCGAGGGGCTGTCCACGCTTCAACGGCCCGGGATTGCGCCCTAAAAGTACCGCGAGTGCGTTTTCCTGTTGGGCTACCAGCGACTCAAGCCTGGGGACGGTCGCCAGGGACCGCTCATACTCGGATTGACTCTGCGCCAATTCCATTTCGGAGACGACGCTGGCGGTGTAGCGCATTTTGAAAATGTCATAGGAGTCGCCGCGCAACTTGACGGTAGCCCGTGCAATTTCCAGCTGCCTGTCCAGATTGCGCAAGTTGACGTAGCTGCTGGCGACCGACGACACCAGGCTCAAAATGACGGCCCGGCGACCCTCTTCAGATGCCAGAAGCTCTGCATGTGCGGCCTCGTCGAGACGGCGTAAACGTCCCCATATATCCAGCTCCCAACTCACCCCGAGAACGGCCTGGTAATTCTCGTAAATCGGATTGATCCCAGATCCCAGTGGCGTCGGACCGCTGTTCTCGGGGGCTTTGGCACGCTGTGCGTCAGCGCCGCCGCCAATCTGGGGAAGCCGTCGTGAGTGGGTTTCAGTGAAGCGTCCCATGTACTCCTCGACGCGTGCGGCGGCAATCTTCACATCCTTGTTTTCATGGAGAGCGGTGAGGATCAAGGCATTCAACACCGGATCCTGGAACTGCTCCCACCATAAGGTGTTGGACACCTCCATTGCCTCGCGGTCCGCATACCGGAATGTCGCGGGTACCTCGACATTGGCGCGCTCATAATCGGGCCCGACGGTGCAACTCCCGAGAGCGAAAGCAAGCAGCAAGAACAGCAAGGGTCTGAGCACGTCATTCCCCCTCGCTTTGCTGTGGCGCCACGCCCTGGCCGACCCCGGGGTCGGCAGGCTGCACAACTTTTTTGCCGGTCACGCTTTTTTCCGAGATGCGCTCGACCAGGTAATAGAAGAGGGGGATGAAGAATATGGCGATGACCGTTGCCGCAAGCATTCCGCCAATCACGCCGGTCCCGATGGAGTGACGGCTATTCTCTGAGGCCCCCACAGCGATCGCCAGCGGGACGCAACCCAGAATGAATGCCAAGGAGGTCATGACAATGGGACGTAAGCGTTCCCTGGCGGCCGTCATGGCGGCGTCAAAGATGGACAGGCCTGCCTCGCGGTTCAATACGGCGAACTCGAAGATCAGAATGGCGTTCTTCGCCGCCAGCGCAACCAGCATTGTGAGGCCGATCTGGAAGTACACGTCGTTTTCCAGCCCGCGCAGAAATATAGCCAGTAAGGCGCCAAACAGTGCGAAAGGAACCGCCAGTAGCACACCGACCGGCAGCGACCATTTTTCATACTGGGCCGCCAGGATCAGAAACACCATGACCAGACCAAAGGCGAAAACCGTGGTCGAGGTAGAGCCGCTCTTTTGTTCCTCGAAAGCTTCACCGCTCCAGGCTATCGCGTAGTCGCCAGTCATCGTCTGCGCCGCAATCTCGTCCAGGGCTTTGAGGGCTTGTCCAGAGCTGAACCCTGGCGCGGCATTGGCAGTCATCTTGACCGCCGGGAAGTTGTTGAAGCGCGTCAACAGATCCGGGCCGGTGATGTAACGGGTGGTGAGCAACGCCTTGAGCGGGACCATCTGCTGTGTGCTGCTGCGCACATAGACTTCTTGCAGGTCATCGACTCTCAGGCGATAGGCGGGCTCAGCCTGAAGGATCACCTGCCAGAGGCGGCTGAACTTATTGAACTGGGACACGTAAAGCGAGCCGAACATCGTCTGCATAGTGCTGTACACATCCTCCACAGGCACACCCAGCGTCTCGGCCTTTTCTCGATCAATGTCAGCGAGCAACTGCCTGGAATACGCATTGAAGGTGCTGGTCATGCTGCCAATTTCCGGGCGCTGTTCGGCCTTGGCCTTGAAAGCGCTCACGACTTCGGCCAGTTGCCCGATGCTGGCGTCTCCCTTGCTCTGAACCCAAAGCTCCATCCCGCCGGTGGTACCCAGCCCGGGGATGGAAGGGGGATTTATAGGCAGGATGATGCCTTCCTGGACTTGCGAAAATGCGTGGGCGGCGGCACGGATGACGGCTGGTGCACTCTGGGTATTTATGGAGTCCGCGCCTTGGTAACGTTCTTCGAAATCTTTGAGGCCAACGAAAAACGCACTGGCGTTGTTCTTGTTCTGGCTATCCAGCAGGCTGTATCCGTTGACAATGGCCACCCCCTCCACGGCCTCGTTGTTCATGAAGTAGTCACTGGCGACTTTGCCAACTAACGCCGTACGGTCCAGGCTTGCGGCGTCCGGCATGATGATCGCGCCTAGTAGATAACCCTGATCCTCAGGCGGCAGGAAGGCTGCAGGTATCCGTTGCATGATCAATACGGTCAGCACCAGCATGCCGAAAAAAAGCACTAGCGCGAGGACGAAGCGTTTGATCATGAAGGCCGCAGCGCGGGAATAACTGTCGGTCAGACGCTCGAAGCTTCGATCGAACCAGCGAAAGAAGCGGCGCTTTTCCCCGACATGAGGTTTAAGCAAAAGGGCTGCCAGGGCGGGTGATAACGTCAGCGCTACTACGCCGGACAGCACGACGGACATGGCGATGGTGATAGCAAACTGTTTGTAGAGTTGACCGGTAATGCCTCCCATAAAAGCGACCGGGACGAAGACCGCGCAGAGCACCAGCACAATGGCAATGACGGGGCCCGCCACTTCGTCCATGGCGCGCTTCGCTGCGTCCTTGGGGCTCATCTTGTGAACGTGCATGTTGCGCTCGACGTTCTCGACTACCACGATCGCATCATCGACCACGATACCGATCGCCAACACCATGCCGAACAGCGTCAGCATGTTCACCGAGAAGCCCAGCGCAGTCATCCCAATGAATGTGCCGACGATGGAAACGGGCACCGCCAATACCGGAATAAGCGTTGCGCGAAGGCTTTGAAGGAAGGCGTAAACCACGATCACTACCAGTACCAGAGCCTCGAAGAAGGTGCGCACGACTTCGCTGATCGAAGCTCTGGTAAATGCAGTGGTATCCATCACCACCTTGTATTCGATGCCCTCCGGAAAAGTTTTTTTCACCTGTGCCAGGGTCTCCGTCACCGCATTGGATACATCCAAAGCATTGGCGCCGGGTTGCTGATAAACCGCCATCAAGGTCGCGGGCTTTCCTTGATAGGTACTGCGCAGCGAGTAATCTTTTTGCCCCAGTTCGGCTCGTCCGATGTCCTTGAGATGAACAATCGCTGCACCCTCACCACTGGCCCGCAAGATAATGTTTTCAAACTCTGCGGGTTCGGTAAGACGACCTTTAGTGGTGACGGCAAAAGATTGTTCGACTGATCTGCCTGTTGGCGATTGACCGATTCGCCCCACGGCAAACTGCTGGTTCTGGTTGGCGACCGCTTTCTGCACATCAGCGGCAGTGATGCCCAATTGAGCCATTCGGTCCGGCTTCAACCAGATGCGCATGGCGTAGTCGGGCGTCCCAAAAATACTGGCCTGGTTGGCCCCCGGTATGCGCTTGATGGCATCGAGCAAATAAACGTTGGCGTAGTTGGCGATATAGGTGGCGTCGTAGCGTTCACTGGGAGAGTAAACGGCGATGACCATCATGAAGGCGGAGGACTTTTTCTGTACCTGAACCCCTTGAGACTGCACGGAGGAGGGCAGTTGCGGCAGCGCCAGGTTGACACGGTTTTGCACATCTACCTGGGCCAGAGACGGGTCAGTACCGATTTCGAAGAACACGTTGAGCGTCATGTTGCCCGTCGCCGAGCTTGATGAGTTCATGTAGATCATGTTGTCCGCCCCGTTCACTTGCTGCTCGATAGGCGCGGCTACATTATTTGCCACCACTTGCGCATCGGCACCGGGATAAGTGGCCGACACGGTGATTTGCGGCGGGGTGATATCAGGGTATTGCGCCACAGGCATGTTAAACATCGCGACAGCACCCGCCAGGGTGAGGACGATGGAAATCACTGACGCGAAGATGGGGCGGTCTATGCAGTAGTGAGAGATGCTCATGGCTGCCGCCGACTGACTGTTCCTGACCCTTCATTGGGGGTGGCGGTAGCTGACAGCGCCGCTGCCGCTGGATGCCCTGTGGAGTCGGCATCAGCAGCGGGTTGCGCGGCTGCACTGTCGACGATGTTCAGTTTGGCGCCGGGGAAGACGCGCAGGGCCCCGTCAACGACAACTCGCTCGCCGACCTGCAACCCCTTGGTGATGAACCAGTCCTGATTGTTCCAGTCACCCACTTCGACCATGCGTTGCTCAGGCTTTGCATCGGCGTCCAGGACCCAGACGTAATGGCTTCGCGGGCCTTCAAGGACTGCGCGTTGCGGAACCAGGATCGCATTGGGTCTCGACGCGCCAATCGCGAGCGCGCGAACGAACTGGCCAGGACGCAGCTTGCCTTGAGGATTGGCTACCACCGCACGGACTAAAAATGTGCCGGTTTGCGAGCTGAAGGAGGGCGCGGTGAAGTCAACGCGACCTCTGTCCGGCATGATCGACCCGTCCGCCAGTACCACTTCGACCTCGAAGTTCTGGTTAGCCGGAAATTCCAGTTGGCCTGCAGCGATTTCGCTACGGTATTTCAGCGTTTCGTTCTCAGAGAGGCTGAAGTTGACGTAGATCGGGTCCATCTGCGCCACCGTCGTCAGCAGGCCGGATTCTCCCGGCGTCAGATAGCTGCCTTCCTGCTTTTTTGCAAAGCTTGATAGGCCGGTCAGCGGAGAGGTGATGGTGGTGTAGCCCAGATTCAACTGCTCAGTACGGACCTGGCCTTGTGCTGCGAGTACGGCAGCCTGTGTCTGTCGCTCGTCGCCGACCGCGTTGTCGAGGTCCATTTTGCTGACTGCATTCTGTTGTGCCAGTGGACGCACGCGGGCAAGTGTTGCTTTGGCGACTTCCCAGCGGGCTTGCTGCTGAGCCAACTGCCCCTGTGCGGATGACAGTGCTGCTTCGAAAGGACGACGATCCATCTGAAACAAGACCTGCCCGGCTTTTACCAACGCGCCCTCGGTGTACATCCGCTTTTCCAGGAACCCTGCCACTCGCGCGCGGATTTCGACTTCCCGTGAACTCTGGGTTTGGGCAACAAACTCAAACATGACCGGCGTGTTGCGGGCAGTCACCGTCATGACTGTCACATCGGTGGCCGAGGGCGGGGTTGAAACAGGTTCTTTTCCACACCCCCAAAGCAGGCTCGCGGTGGCCAATACCATGGTCAAGAGAGCTGATGTTCTGGGCGTGCGTTTGCCTGATCGGATACTCATAAACAACCCCATGGGTTGATTGCGGTGTCAGTCGCTGATTTTAAATATCGATGTTTGATGCCCGCCTTTCACCTTGAGGCGCCAATGCTCTGTGGACATTTGAAATAGATGTTCCAGTCATCCGTCGCACTGTTCGGTGCCGCCCCCAAGAGCGGCATTAGCTGTTACAGCTGTAACGCTTCACCCACTTCGATAATCAGCAACAGGGATGCTCAGGCGTAAAGCGAGAAACTTGCGCTGTGCGTGACCTTTCAGTTTGGTAAGTACAGCAATGACGACTTGAATCCGTCTGATAATTGAGACGCAAGCTAACTCGTTAACAGAGCTTCAGACACGGCAAGCAATGATCAACCAGATCCCCCCCCGCCCGCACAATGGGGCGTGCCGCGTGACGATGTTCGCCAGGCTTGTGAGTTCCGGTTTTAAATTCCAGTGTGTGTTATCGCAAGATGCTAGCTCGTCTGGGGGTCCGTTTCTTGATAAATGTCAATTTTGCTTTGCACCATCCAAGGCGCGCCGCGAGTGGTTATCTGAAGGCGCTAAACATCCGTTCAAGGACGGTGTTTTGAGCCGAGGTCATTGACCCGGGCCTCGATCCCTTGAAGCTCTTTCATACTGTAGGTAGGGCGAGAAGCGGCAAGCAGGACTAAGTTCTGATACATCGATGACCTGCTTGTCCATGTTGATGTTCGACACTGGCGTCAGTGAAATCCTGACGCGATGCTGAAACGCAGAACAGTCAGCTTATTCGAGATGCTCCGGTTTGACCGGGTCCCCCGATTTCATACCCAGTTGTGCCCTCACATCCTCGAACATCGAGTCGTAATTTTTGTGCATTGAACCGATGGTGCTGTACATCTTCGGTATGCCGTACTTCTCTGCGATCTGCGTTACGTTTCTACCAAAATTGTAGGCTTGATCCTTGGGCAGGAAGAATTTCTCTTCCATCTCGTGTCCCTGGATAGTGCCGTGCATATTGAACAGGATGCCTTTACCTTCCTTGGGATCCTGCTGGACTTCATAGTCGATGCATATGTTGTAACTGACATCGTCCTTGTTGAGTGCGTGGCGTTCGATGTGCAGATGTCCGGGTTCAAAGGTAGCCATTGCTATCTCTCCTTCAAAAAGACGGTTAGGCAGGAACGGCCCCAGGCCGGTCCCGGCGTTCTTTATTGGTAGCTGATGCCAGGTTTCGCTGTACTGATGCGAGTGCCTGCGGTGCCCTGAACGATGGCCTCGATGTCCGACAGCGAGCCGATCACCGCGACTTTGCCGGTGTGGCGGGCGAACTCGCAGGCCGCTTGAACCTTGGGCCCCATGGAGCCTGCTGCAAAGCCCAGTTTTTCCATTTCGTCGGGGTGTGCCTGAGTGATGGCTTTTTGGGTCGGTTTGCCAAAGTCGATGTAGGCAGCGTTGACATCAGTGGCGATGACCAGCAGATCGCTTTCCAGCTCTTCGGCCAGCAGGGCCGAGCACAGGTCCTTGTCGATCACCGCTTCCACGCCTTGCAGTTTGCCGCTGGCCCCATACAGGGTCGGGATACCGCCACCTCCCGCGCAAATCACGATGCTGCCTTTTTCCAGCAGCCACTTGATCGGGCGGATTTCAAAAATCCGTTTTGGCCGGGGGCTTGCGACTACGCGACGGAATTTGTCGCCGTCCGGGGCAATTGCCCAGCCTTTTTCGGCCGCGAGTCTTTCGGCCTCGGCCTTGCTGTAAACCGGGCCGATGGGCTTGGTCGGGTTCTGGAAAGCCGGGTCGTTGGGGTCGACCTCGACCTGGGTCAGCAGGGTGGCAAACGGTACTTCGAAGTCCAGCAGGTTGCCCAGTTCCTGTTCGATGATGTAGCCAATCATGCCTTCGGTTTCGGCGCCGAGAACGTCCAGCGGATAGGGCGAAACCGAGGTGTAAGCCGCCGCCTGCAGCGACAGCAGGCCCACTTGCGGCCCGTTGCCGTGGGCGATGACCAGCTCGTTGCCGGCATGAATCCTGGCGATTTGTTCAGTGGCGACCCGGATGTTGGCGCGTTGATTGTCCGCGGTCATGGGCTCACCACGACGGAGCAGGGCGTTACCGCCCAGAGCAACGACGATACGCATAATGCAGTCCTTCTAACGCTGAAATGGCAGACGCCCGTTCCAGGATCGGTTTGCGGGCGATGGCATCGGCTTGGTGAGTCAGATACACCGCAGTGATGCCATCACCAGCAAGTCCGCTCCGGCAAGGGAGCCTGGAAGGTCTTTAAATATCCGCCAACGCCGACACCAGAATCGCCTTGATGGTGTGCATGCGGTTTTCCGCTTGCTCGAAGGCGATGTTGGCCGGCGACTCGAACACTTCCTCAGTCACCTCGACACCGTTGGCCAGGTGCGGATAGCGCGCGGCGATGTCTTTGCCAACCTTGGTTTCGCTGTTATGAAAGGCGGGTAGGCAGTGCATGAATTTTACCCGTGGGTTACCCGATGCTTTCATCATTTTCGCGTTGACCTGGTACGGCAGCAGTTGCTCGATGCGCTCGTCCCAGGCTTCCACCGGCTCACCCATCGACACCCAGATATCGGTGTGGATGAAGTCCACGCCCTTGACCGCTTCCTGCGGGTCTTCGGTGATGGTGATGCGTGCGCCACTGTCTTCGGCGAAGGCTTTGCATTCGGCGATGAAATCGGCGTGCGGCCACAGCGCTTTTGGCGCGGCAATGCGCACGTCCATACCCAGTTTGGCGCCGATCATGAGCAGCGAGTTGCCCATGTTGTAGCGGGCGTCACCGAGGTAGGCGTAGCTGATGTCATGCAGCGGCTTGTCGCTGTGCTCGCGCATGGTCAGGGTGTCGGCGATCATCTGCGTCGGGTGGAATTCAGCGGTCAAGCCGTTGAATACCGGCACGCCAGCAAACTCGGCCAGCTCCTCGACGATCTCCTGTTCGAAGCCACGATACTCGATGGCATCGAACATCCGCCCCAGCACGCGGGCGGTGTCCTTCATGCTTTCCTTGTGGCCGATCTGCGACGAGACCGGATCGATGTAGGTAACGTGAGCACCCTGGTCGTGAGCTGCGACTTCGAAGGCACAACGGGTGCGGGTCGAAGTTTTTTCGAAGATCAGCGCGATGTTTTTGCCTTTCAGGTGGGGACGCTCAGTGCCGGTGTACTTGGCGCGTTTGAGGTCGCGGGAAAGGTCCAGCAGGTAGTGCAGCTCGCGAGTCGTATGGTGCATCAGCGAGAGCAGGCTGCGGTTGCGCAGGTTAAAAGCCATGATGGATCTCCTGGGTTTCGGTTATCCGCCGGCTTGGCGCTCTGAAAGCGCGAAGCCAGCCACAACATCAATAGTCGATAGGGTCGCGAATGATCGGGCAGGTCATGCAGTGGCCGCCGCCACGGCCACGCCCCAGTTCGCCGGCGCTGATGGTGATGACCTCCACACCGGCCTTACGCAGCAGAGTGTTGGTGTAGGTATTGCGGTCATAACCGATCACCACACCGGGCTCCACGGCCACCACGTTGTTGCCGTCGTCCCATTGCTCGCGTTCGGCGGCGAAGCTGTTGCCGCCTGTTTCCACCACGCGCAGCGCTTTGAGGTTGAGGGCCTTGGCCACCGTGTCGAGGAAGCTGGTTTCTTCGCGGCGAATGTCGATGCCGCCCGGCTTGTTTTCGTCAGGGCGAAGGGTGAAAGCGACAATCTGGTTGACCACTTCCGGGAAAATGGTTACCAGATCGCGGTCGCAGAAACTGAACACGGTGTCCAGGTGCATGGCTGCGCGGGACTTGGGCAGCCCGGCGACAATCACGCGTTCCACCGCTTTGTTATTGAACAGGCTGACCGCCAGTTGGCCTATCGCCTGCCGGGACGAGCGCTCGCCCATGCCGATCAACACCACACCGTTACCGATCGGCATCACGTCACCGCCTTCAAGGGTCGCGCTACCGTGGTCCTTGTCAGGGTCGCCGTACCAGATCTGGAAGTCGGCATTGGTGAACTCGGGGTGGAATTTGTAGATGGCCGTAGCCAGCAGGGTTTCCTGACGACGGGCAGGCCAATGCATCGGGTTGAGCGTCACGCCGCCGTAGATCCAGCAGGTGGTGTCGCGAGTGAATTGGGTGTTGGGCAGCGGCGGCAGGATGAAGCTCGAATGGCCGAGGAAGTCGCGGAACATCTGAATGGTCTTGCCACCGAAGCTGTCGGGAAGGTCGTCCGCAGAGACCCCGCCAATCAGAAATTGGGCGATCATGCGCGGCTCCAGGCTGCGCAACCATGAGCTGGTTTCGTGGACCAGGCCGAGACCGACTGAGTTGGCGGTGATCTTGCGCTCCAGGATCCAGTCGAGGGCTTCGGGGATGGCGACGATGTCGGTCAGCAGGTTGTGCATTTCCAGCACGTCGACGTCGCGCTCGCGCATTTTGGTGACGAAGTCGAAGTGATCGCGCTTGGCCTGGGCGACCCACAGTACATCATCGAAAAGCAATTCATCGCAGTTGTTCGGGGTCAGGCGCTGATGCGCCAGGCCGGGGGAGCAGACCATCACTTTGCGCAGCTTTCCGGCTTCGGAGTGGACGCCGTACTTAACTTTTTCGGTGCTCATCACAGTGTTCCTCCAGTACAAATCAGGCATTTCTTACAGGGTCAGGAAGCCGTCATACAGCCCATAGGCCGCTACCAAAGCGCCCACGACGACCGCAGCGAAGATCAGCTTCTCGACGTTGGTGAAAATCGGTTTATCAACTTCAAGTTTCGCCTTGGCGAACAGGATCGCGCCGGGGGCATAGAGCAGGGCAGAGAGCAGCAAGTATTTGACGCCGCCGGCATAGATCAGCCAGATCGCATAGATCAGAGCGACAGCTCCGATGAACAGGTCTTTTCTGCGTTCGGCCAGGGCGTTTTCGTAGGTTTCTCCGCGCACCGCCAGCAGCAACGCATAAGCCGCGGACCATAGATACGGAACCAGAATCATCGAGGTGGCGAGGTAGATCAGTGACAAGTAAGTACTGGCCGAAAACAGGGTGATGATCAGGAACAGCTGCACCATCGCGTTGGTCAACCACAGGGCATTGGCTGGCACCTGGTTGGCGTTTTCCTTGCGCAGGAAAGCCGGCATGGTGTGGTCCTTGGCGGCGGCGAACATGATTTCAGCACACAGCAGCACCCACGACAGCAGTGCCCCCAGCAACGAGATGATCAGGCCAACGCTGATCAGCACAGCACCCCATGGACCGACCACATATTCCAGCACTGCCGCCATCGACGGGTTCTGTAGTTTGGCCAATTCCGGTTGGGTCATGACGCCCAGCGACAGTACGTTGACCAGCACCAGGAACAACAGCACGATCACGAAGCCGAGGACGGTGGCTTTACCGACGTCGGAGCGTTTTTCTGCACGCGCCGAGAAAATGCTCGCGCCCTCAATGCCGATGAACACCCAGACTGTGACCAGCATCATGTTGCGCACCTGGTTCATCACGCTGCCCAGATCGGGGTTTTTCAAGCCCCAGATGTCCGCGGTGAAGATATCCAGCTTGAACGCGAACAGCAGGATCAGGCCGAACAGCAGCAGGGGGACGACCTTGGCAATCGTGGTCACCAGGTTGATGAACGCCGCTTCCTTGATCCCGCGCAGCACCAGGAAATGCACGGCCCACAGCAGTACCGAAGCGCCGATGACCGACGCAACCGTGTTGCCTTCCCCAAACACCGGGAAGAAATATCCGAGGGTACTGAACAGCAGGACGAAGTAACCGACGTTGCCCAGCCAGGCGCTGATCCAGTAACCCCAGGCGGACGAAAAACCCATGTAATCGCCGAATCCGGCCTTGGCGTAGGCATACACACCGCCGTCCAGGTCGGGCTTGCGATTGGCGAGGGTTTGAAAGACAAAAGCGAGGGTGAGCATGCCGACAGCGGTGATGGCCCAACCGATCAATACCGCACCGACGTCGGCGCTGGCTGCCATGTTTTGTGGCAAAGAGAAGATGCCGCCACCGATCATTGAGCCGACTACCAGTGCCACTAGCGCGCCGAGCTTCAGTTTTACGGGGGACTCAGACATGAATGACTCCAAGGGAGCAGAAAAGGTAAAGCAGGGTGGTGCATTCATTGTCGAGTCATCTGATTTAAATCAATGTATGGCCAGATTCCCCTGCAGAACCGTAGGCACCATCAGTTCTGCCTGGATCTTGAGGCCATATTGTTCAAGCAGAGTTAGGCAATTGACCTGAAGTGCGCAGTTACTCCGCAGGTTCAAGCCAGACAAGGCCAATGACATTCGTCAGCAGGCGGGATGAATCGATGGTTGCGCGGCATCTGGGACGTTGCCCAAGGCGTTACCGAGGGGGATATGGCGTCCGCAAGTGAGCCTTATTCGGACTGGGTCAAGGGCAGGGTGATGTCGAATCTGGCGCCGCCCAGAGGTGAAACACCAACGCTGATCTTCCCGCCCTGGCATTCGATTGCCCGACGGCTAATGGCCAACCCAAGGCCAAACCCGCCGGTGACGCGGTCCCTGCTTCTGTCCATGCGATAGAACGGCTCGAACACCCGCTCCCGTTCATCCGCGGGTATCCCGATACCGTCATCCTCAACGCTTAAAAGCAGACCAACGCCGGGTTGGGTTTTTGCACTGACCCGAACCATGCGATCACAGTAACGAATCGCATTGTTGATCAGATTCTGAATGGCTCGGGCGCTCAGTCGGGGATCCAGTACGAAACGCTCGGGGGTTGTTTCAAAGTTCAGGATCAAGCTGAAGTTGCGGCTGTCCTGCTCCTCAATGAACCCACCCAGTACGCTGTCCAGGTAGGCTTGCACGGGGACATCTTGGCGTTGCGGAATCTGGTACGGAGACTGCAGGCGGGTATAGGAAAGCAGCTCATCGATGAGCGTATCCAGCTCGCGAACATGATTGAGCATTTGTTCAAGGCGCAATTTGGTGGGCGGCTCCAACGGGTCGGCCATGATCAGCGCCATGCCGAATTCCAGTCTGGATAGCGGGGTGCGCAGTTCGTGGGATACAGCGTTGAGCAGCTCCTGCTGCTGATTGAGCAAACCTTCGATGTCCTGGGCCATTTTGTCGAAGACCTGAGCCAGTTCGCCAATGTTGGAGCTCGGCGAAATTTGCGTCCGCTCTCCCAGATTGCCGTTACCCAACTTCATTGCCGTGCGCTTGAGCCGTTGCAGATCACGCCAATGTGGCCACACCCAGATCAACAGGCAACCCAACAGCGCGGCGCCGATCAGAATATTGATTAACCAGTAGATGATATTGATATCGACCGGTGGATCCGGTGAGACCAATTCGATCACCTGATCTGCAGGTAGCAGCGTCAATGCGGTTCCCAGTTCGCCGTAATATCCCCTGCGCACAGCGTTCTTGCCCTGTTTGAGTTCGGCTCGTTCAGCCTCGCTCAGACTGGGATCCGTCAGTGGGATCACTCTAAGTTGCAAAGGGGCAAAGTCTGCCTGTAATTCGCGTTCCAGCGCTGCCCAGGCATCACGGGGCGTCTGAATGAAACGTGCCTGGATCAAACGCAATGTGCCCTTGGCCTGCTGCTGGTTGTAGGTGACGGTGCGCTCGTCGAACAGCCTCAGGACCAGTTCCGGAACGGCATAGAGCGCGACGCCGTAGGTCACCAGCATGATCAGGTACAGCCGGGCGAGCATTTTGAACATGGTGATCAATCAACTATTGAGGTCAGGAGGAGGGGACGACAGGTGCACCAACAAGCTAGTCGTCCCACTCGGATCGGCTCAGCAAGTAACCCTTGCCCCAGACCGTCTTGATCTTGCGTGGATCGCCGGGATCGTCTTCAAATTTACGCCGCAGCTTGGAGATGGCAACGTCAACGGAGCGGTCGATGCCGTTGAATTCGATGCCGCGCAACTGCTGGATCAACTGATCTCGACTCAAGACTTCGCCGACATGGGAGGCGAGCACCTGGAGCAGATTGTATTCACCGGAGGACAAGTCGACGTTCTTGTTCCGCCATTGCACCTGACGTTCAGCCAGGTCGATAACCAACTGCCCGAGCACTATTTGCTCTGGATTTTCACGGATAACAGCCGTTGTGCTGCGTCTTAACAGGGTGCGAATGCGGGCCAGCAATACCCGTGGCTCGCAAGGCTTGGCGACATAATCATCAGCCCCGGTTTCCAGGCCCAGTATCTGATCGTCACTCTTGTCTCGTGCGGTCAGCATGATGATCGGCAAGCCTGGGCTTTCGTCCCGCAACTGTCGGCAGACATGCAGACCATCAAGCCCCGGCAGCATCAAGTCGAGAATCACCAGGTCAGGGCGCAGCCGGTGCATGCCTTCAAGCGCGCGGTCGCCACGGTTGATCACTGTGACGTCGTATTCGAAGCGCTGGAGATAGCTGGCAATCAGCTCAGAGAGAGCCGCGTCATCCTCGACAAGCATAATCCTGGTCATTCTTCGGGCCATTTGAAAAGGGGGCAGCATAACCAAGGCATGCCGTGTGGATGCGAAGTCTTAACACTTCTTAACATCTTCCCAACACTTCTTTACATGCGATTTGGGCGGTGTCTTTAGCATGGTGGGATATTCAGGGGAACGCCACCATGCCGTCTTTTTTTCGACTCGATCCATACCGTTTGCTGTTGTGTGTTGGTTTTGCCGTGTTGGCCGCCTGCAGTGAGCCTCCTTCTTCACAGGACATGCCGTCGCCACAAGTAAGTGTCGAAACAGTAAAGACCCAGCCCCTCACGATTACCACCGAACTCAACGGACGTCTGGTTTCGCCACGCACTGCCGAGGTTCGGGCGCGGGTCGCGGGCATCGTGCTGCAGCGGGTCTACCGCGAAGGCACTGATGTTAAACAAGGTGACGTTCTGTTTCGCATCGATCCGGCACCGTTCCAGGCCGATGTAGAAAGCGCCGAAGCCGCTCTGCGCAAGGCCGAAGCCAATCAGTATCAAACCAGGCTGCAGGCGGAGCGTTATGCCGAACTGGTGAAGATCGATGCCGTGAGTCGGCAAGAGTCAGAAAACGCTCGCGCGGGTTTCCTGCAAGCCCAGGCGGACGTGGCATCGACCCGGGCGGCGCTCAAACGCTCACGTCTGAATCTGGGCTATGCAACGGTAAGGGCGCCGATCTCCGGGCGTATCAGTCGAGCCATGGTCACCGAAGGCGCACTGGTCGGGCAAGGCGACGCCACCGCGTTGGCGACCATCCAGCAATTGCAGCCGATTTATGCCGACATCAATCAATCCACTCGGCAGATCAGCGAGCTACGTCGCGCGTTGCGCGAAGGCCAACTGCAGCAGCTCGATCGCGGGCAAATTACCGCCACGCTGATTCAGGAAGATGGCAGTTCTTATCCATTGAAGGGCCAGTTGCTTTTTTCCGACCTGACGGTTGATCAGAGCACCGGCCAGATCGTGCTGCGTAGCGAGTTCCCGAACCCGCAGAGTGAATTGCTTCCCGGCAGTTTCATCCGCGTGAAGCTGGATCAGGCTCACACGTCAGAGGGCATCACCATTGCCCAGCGCGCGGTGCAACGTGATGCCGCAGGCAAGGCTCTTGTCATGATTGTGGATGCAGAGGGGAAAACCCGGGAACGTGCCATCGAACTCGGCGGGGTGCAGAACAATCGCTGGATCGTGAAGGCGGGGCTTAACGCTGGGGATCGCGTGGTGGTGTCAGGCCTGCAGCATGTGCAACCGGGTATCGCAGTAATCGCAGAAGAACAGGTCGTGCAATCGCCTGCCCGGGAGCAGAAGTAATGCCTCAGTTTTTCATCGATCGCCCGGTATTCGCCTGGGTCATCGCGTTGTTTATTGTGCTGGCGGGCCTGTTGGCAATACCCAACCTGCCTGTCGCTCAGTATCCCAGCGTCGCGCCGCCACAAATCGAGTTGACCGCCACCTATCCCGGTGCATCCGCCCAGACCATCGACGAAAGCGTGGTCAGCCTGATCGAGCAGGAGCTCAACGGCGTTAATCATCTGCTGTATTTCAGCTCCAGCAGCAGTCAAGGCCAGGCCACCATGACCGTTACCTTCCAGCCGGGCACTGATCCCGAGATGGCCAAGGTAGATGTGCAGAACCGTTTGAAAGTGGTCGAACCGCGCCTGCCTCGTGCGGTAAGCCAGCAGGGCTTGCAGATCGAAGAAACCTCTGCCGGCTTTCTGATGATTGCCACCCTGACTTCAACGGATGGGCGCCTGGATGAAATCGCCCTGAGTGACTACCTGGCTCGTAACGTGGTCAACGAACTCAAGCGGCTTGATGGCGTTGGCAAGGCGCAGTTGTTCGGTTCCGAGCGCGCCATGCGCATCTGGACCGACCCGCAAAAGCTGGTGGCTTTCAACTTGACACCTGCCGATGTCAGCCAGGCTATTTCCGAGCAGAATGTGCAGGTCTCAGCCGGCAGTATTGGCGACTTGCCGTCCTCTACCGATCAAGAGCTGACCGCGACCGTCGTGGTCAAGGGGCAGTTGAGCACACCTGAAGAGTTTGCTGCGATCGTACTCAAGGCCAATGCCAACGGTTCCAACGTGACCGTTGGGGATGTGGCAAGGGTTGAAGTCGGTGGCCAGAGCTATAACTTTGCGACCCGCCTGAACGGTCAGCAATCGGTTGCGCTGGGCGTGCAACTCGCACCGGCCGGTAACGCGATGAGCACGGCCACCCACGTGCGGGAAAAGCTTGAAGAGTTGTCGAAGTATTTTCCGACAGGGGTGAAATACGACATTCCTTACGATACGTCGCCGTTCGTGAAGGTCTCGATCACCAAAGTCATTCACACATTGCTTGAGGCAATGGTGCTGGTGTTTATCGTGATGTTCGTGTTCCTGCAGAACGTCCGATACACCTTGATTCCAGCGCTTGTCGTACCCGTTGCACTCATGGGTACGTTTGCCGTGATGTATGCGCTCGGGTTTTCCATCAACGTACTGACGCTGTTCGGCATGGTGCTGGCCATCGGTATCCTGGTGGATGACGCCATTGTCGTCGTGGAAAACGTTGAAAGACTGATGGTGCAGGAGGGGCTCTCGCCAAAAGACGCGACTCGCAAGGCGATGACCGAAATCAGCAGCGCGATCATTGGCATTACGCTGGTTCTGACTGCGGTTTTCATCCCCATGGCCTTCATGTCTGGCTCAGTCGGCGTGATCTATCAGCAGTTCTCGATTTCCATGGCGGTTTCCATCGTGTTCTCGGCGTTCCTCGCCCTGAGCCTGACCCCAGCGCTGTGCGCGACGTTGCTCAAGCCGATTGCAGCAAACTCGCATCACGAGAAGAAAGGCTTTTTTGGCTGGTTCAACATTCGTTTCGAGCGAATGAGCGACGCGTATGAAGGCTGGGTCAGCAAAGCGGTAAGGCAGTTGGGTCGCTACATGCTGGTGTTCTTGGTGCTGGTGGGCATCATGGGGCTCTTGTTCATGCGGCTGCCGTCGTCATTCCTGCCGGTTGAAGATCAGGGTTATACCATCACCGATGTCCAGTTACCGGCCGGTGCCAGTCAGAACCGCACCATCGAGATTGCCAGGCAGATTGAGGCACACAACGCCAACGAACCCGGTATCGCCAATACAGTGATGATTCTTGGTTTCAGCTTTTCAGGCAGCGGGCAGAACGCGGCGCTCGCGTTCACTACCTTGAAGGATTGGTCCGAGCGGGGGGCAGAGGACTCGGCTCAATCCATTGCCGATCGTGCCAGTGCAGTATTTTCCGCCTTCAAAGACGCCATGGTGTTCAGTCTGCTGCCACCTCCGGTGGAAGGTCTGGGTACGTCGGGCGGCTTTGAGTTGCGTTTGCAGGACCGTGGCGCGCTAGGCTACGACGCGTTGCGCCAGGCCCGTGACGAACTGCTGAGCAAAGTCAGCGAAAGCCCGGTTCTGCAAAACGTTCGCGAATCTGCTCTGGCTGAAACGCCACAGGTCAACATCGAGGTTGATCGTCAGCAAGCCAACGCCATGGGCATTTCGTTTTCCGATATTGCCAACGTGTTGTCCACCTCCCTGGGATCGGCCTACGTCAATGATTTCCCGAATCTTGGCCGCATGCAGCAAGTGATCGTGCAAAGCGAAGGGGATCGTCGCCAGCAAGTCGAGGACATCCTGAAACTGGAAGTCAAAAACAGCCAGGGTCGAATGGTGCCGGTTTCGGCATTCTCCAGGGTCAACTGGGCACGAGGCCCGGCTCAGCTCGATCGTTACAACGGCTATCCCTCGGTGAGCCTGTCGGGTGAGCCATCGCCGGGTCACAGCACTGGTGAGGCCATGGAGGAGATGGAGCGTCTGGCATCCGCGCTGCCATCGGGCTTTGCCCTGCAGTGGACGGGGTTGTCGCTACAGGAAAGTATTTCAGGCGGGCAGGCGCCGTTGCTGCTCGGCTTGTCGATGCTGGTGGTGTTCCTGTGCCTGGCAGCGCTCTACGAAAGCTGGGCTATTCCAGCGGCCGTATTGCTGGTGGTGCCGCTGGGTGTGATCGGTGCGGTGTTGGCCGTGACGTTGCGCGGTATGCCCAACGATGTGTTCTTCAAAGTCGGACTGATCACCATCATTGGCCTGTCGGCCAAGAACGCGATCCTGATCATCGAGTTCGCCAAAAGTCTTCACGATCAGGGCATGGGTCGGGTCGAGGCCAGCATCCAGGCTGCGCGTCTGCGTTTGCGCCCCATCATCATGACCTCGCTGGCGTTCATCCTTGGCGTGGTGCCACTGGTTTTGGCCTCGGGGGCAAGTTCTGCCAGTCAACAGGCCATCGGCACTGGCGTGATCGGCGGCATGCTGACGGCGACGCTCGCCGTAGTGTTCGTACCCGTGTTCTTCGTGATGGTGATGGGCATTGTGGAGAAGGTGAGGCCTGGCAAGGCGTCCGGCGCTCATTCCCAACAAGCTCAAACCCAACAAGGTCAGGCCCGTGAATAAGCGGCCCTTGCTAGTAGTTGTCGGGGCGCTGACACGTCGCAGCAGCGCCAACCTATTTTGAAAAAAAGGATCAGCTATTTTGTCTGGTAGAACCGTAAACCGCTGGCTAGTGTTGCTGGCGGTGATGATGGCTTTCCTGCCTATCGTCCTCGATATGACCATTCTTCATGTCGCTGTCCCGTCCCTGACACTTGCGTTGCAGGCCACTGGAACGCAGGTGCTGTGGATCATCGATATCTACCCGTTGCTGATGGCCAGTCTGCTGATCCCCATGGGCACGCTGGCGGACAAGATCGGGCATCGACCCATGTTGATGCTGGGCCTGGTCATTTTCGGCGTCGGTTCAGTGCTGGCGGCCTGTTCGCCAAGCGCTGCGGCGTTGATTGGGGCACGGGCATTCATGGCGTTTGGGGGCGCTATGGTCATGCCATGCACGCTGGCCATTGTCCGGCAGACTTTCAAGGATGAAACCGAACGCGCGACGGCGTTGGTTCTGTGGGGGGCAGTGGCGTCCGCAGGCGCTGCCGTCGGGCCGCTTGCCGGTGGCGCGCTGCTGGAGCATTTTTATTGGGGCTCGGTATTTCTGGTCAATGTGCCGGTGATGCTTATCGTATTGCCGATGGCATTCGCCTACCTTCCGCGCCGACCCGTATTGACTGGCGCCACCTGGCCAATAGGTCAAGTGCTCCTGCTGATCATGGGCATCATGGCGACCGTTTACTCGCTCAAGTCGGCATTCAGGACGGGCAACTCCGAGCTGGTCAGCGCCGGATGCTTCATCTTCGGAGTGTTGATGTTGGTCTGCTTCGTGCGCAAACAACTGCGCTCAGCCGACCCCATGCTCGACTTGAAGCTCTTCTGCATTCCTGCCATCAGTGCCGGTGTGGCCATGGCATTTGTTGTGATGGGGGCATTGGCCGGGGTTGAGTTGATGCTGGCTCAGGAGCTGCAGTTTGTACTGGGACGAACGCCTCTGCAGGCAGGGCTGTTCATGCTGCCGTTGATGATCGGCTCTGGGATTGGCGGGCCACTTGCAGGCCGAATTGTTCGTGCGATCGGCTTGAGGTCGATTGCTGCTCTCGCACTGGTGATTTCCAGCGCCAGCCTTGCTGGCCTGGCAGTCAGCAACCTGGGAAGTGGCGGCATAATTGTCGTTCTACTACTGACGGCCCTGGGACTTGCGCTCGGCATCGGCATGACCGCGTCTTCGGTGGCAATCATGAGCAATACGCCTATGGAAAAGGCAGGTTCCGCCGGAGCACTGGAAGCGACGAGTTATGACCTTGGCTCAGGGCTGGGCATTACCGCGTTCGGTATTGTCATGGCCGCCAGTTATGAAAAATCGATACGACTACCACAGGAAATTCCGGCATCCATTCTCGAAACCGCGACCCACTCCATCGGCGAAACGATGATTGCCGCGAAAGCGCTAGGGGGCGAGCAGGGGCAGCAATTGGTGAAGGCTGGTCAGATAGCATTCAGCTCTTCACACAGTATCGTTCTGCTTTCAGCTGCTGTGCTGATTGGGCTTCTGGGTATTGGAGTCTGGTTCGTGTTGCGCAAGGTTTGAGGCCGGGCCTTTCTGGATTCTCAGGGCGCAAAGTTCCTTCTCCTGACTTTTCGGCAATTTCTCACAGCGCCGCATCCCCTGGGCAGTGCACGCTGATGAGTTGGGCGTTGTACACGTAAAAATAGGAAACGTAGGTGCAGTTCATCCGGGCTATCTCGGTCTCCAGTGCTTTGCCGCGGCCTGTGATATCGGTATCCAGATTGACGTGAGACACCAATACCGAAAAATCGGCCATCTGCCTGTGGCTCAGCATTTCCACCAGCGACTCGTCGTATTCGGCCTGAGCCCGAGAGGGGTCGCGCTTGTGCGTCAATTCGTCGTAAACCCGCACATACTGGTGTTTGTTGAGCTGCGGAAGCAGTAAAGAATAATACTCAAGGGAAGGCTGAGCATCGGGATAGACGAGAAATCGGGTGGGCGGCATATCAGCGATGAAACGGTAAAAATGATTGTTATCGACGTATTCATAATTGACGCCCTTGGCGACACTCATCCCCATCTTTATTGCCTGGATTGAAACGATACTCAGCAGGAGCCAACCAAGGCCCTTGGTATATGTTTTCGGGCTAGCCGCAAACTCCAGAATCGCCAGGCTCACAATGACCAGACTGAACGGCGCAAGCCAGATCAAATGTCGGGAAGTGTTTACAGGGTAAAAACCGGTAACCCGGCCGATGACTACAAATGCAACTAACCCGATGAAGAATACGTTCAGCTTGAATGCAAAACCCCGATGCCTGCTGAACAGAAGCGCCGTACTGGCGATGCCTGAAGCCAGCAGCAAAGCTTTGCCATAAGCGCCAACGATGGCTTTGGCAAGAATTGGCAGGGAGCCCAAGGCAGAACTGGCGTAGAAATGCTCGTAATTCCCGATCTGATAGAGGGTCAGGCGCTTCATGAATACGTACTCTGCCGCGACCACCATCGCGCATATGCCAAGAACGGCTAATTTATGGGTTGAAGTTTTGTCCCAAGGTTGTTTGATGCACATTGAAAATCCATAAACCAGTAGCCCGCCCGATACGACCAGGGTGGAAAACCCCATGATGCTGACCGCCGCGGCCATAGCCGCCGGCCAATAAGGATTCTGGTTCTGTTGCGCTTTATAAAGTCCGAAAATAGCCAGAAAGCTCGCGCACACTTCCAGGAAATAATGTTTGAGTTCGGTTAAATAGAGTCCGGTCGAAAATTCATGGCTGATGAGAACCAGCAAAAATACCGGGATTCCCCAACGATAACGTCTGAATATCAACAGCATGGGAGAGATCAACAGGCAGGAAAGCAAGAGCACCGCCGTTCGCAGTGCTCTAATGTCATATTCAACGATGCTCATCGCCGTTTTGAAAAACAGCGAAGCGAATGCCGGTTCAGCCTGGTCGTAGTAGGTCAACGGCTTAAAGAAATCAACGGGGCTTTTTAGCTCCATTACCGCTTTAAGCAACATTGCCTCATCGACCCACACCGAACGCGTGACCAGGGTGGCAAACTCGCATGCCAGCAACGCGATACACAGCAGCATCGCCATCCGCGGCAAGTCAAGGGACCTCTGCATCAGCCTTCTCCATTAGATCGTGCTAGCTCTCATCACAGCGCAAGTTTGTGTCAGCGTGAATTTGCACTACAGCGATCAGTACGAAGCGGCGCGTACGAACTTCCAGGCAAGGATTAATCCGGCAAAAAGAACGGCAAATTTACTTTGTTCATCTGCCATTGATCGTTGTTACATTTTTGAGAATTGATCAGGAGTTGCGACTGCGCAAATGAAGCCAACCTCCCACCGACTCAGTCGATAGGGGTTGGTCAGTAGCGTGGATATCTACAATTTGAAATTAGTCGCAACAGTGCATGCGCAGCGTTGAATACGCAACGATAAATCCATTGGATTATCGAATGGCTGCTCTGCCAGGCGCTGGAATTACAGCGTCAATTTTTGAACACTTCCAGTTGCCAGACGGAATACCAGATGCCACTAACTTACGCTGAAAGGAACTCGTCAACAGATTTGACGCTTCCATAGCCGAATTCCACAGCCGCCATTATCGTCGCATGCGCGTGAGCGGCGGGTACGTTCACTCCGCGAAATGAAAGATCCAGTGTGGCGCAGGCGTCATGCAGCACAGTAACCGGATATCCCATATCCACGGCAGCGCGTACTACAGCGTCGATACACATGTGGCTCATCGCACCTATGACCACAATATCCTGAACACCGAAGGCATCCAGCTGATGCTTGAGATCAGTTTCTCTGAAGGCATTGATGTATTTCTTGACGACCACGGGTTCTTCGCCGGCAGGCGTGACTGCGGGCTGAATTTCCGCGCCGATGGATCCCTTGATAAATATCGTCGCACTTTCATCATTCGATTCATGTCGGATGTGAAAAACAGGAATACCTGAGCTTCGCGCATGGCTTATCACCCGGCTGGCATTTTTCACAGCTGCTTCTATACCGGTCAAAGGCAATTTGCCGCTCGGCAAGTATTCGTTTTGCAGATCAATTACTACAAGACCTTGTTTCATGCACGATCTCCAATCAGGTTATTAATCGATGAGCTCGTTGAGCTGATATTCAATGTTTCTCTGCGCCGCATGCAACGCCGGGCAATCAGGCAAATCATTCTTGCTCAATGTCGCGAGTCTAACCAGTGGCCTGAATGACACAGTTCGATATAATCAGGCCATTCGACGATGTTGTCCCGGACTGGGGCATGGCTCGATTACATCTTCGCTGTGTGCAAAGACGTCCCATTGGACGCTCGCCCATTAATTCCTGTGTGTGTTCTATCAAACACACGACCCACTGCGAGGCTGCCTGATGCAATCCATACAGGTTGCTGTTCTAGCGTTCGAAGGCGTAAGCCTGTTCCATCTTTCTGTGCCTGGCGTTGTGCTTGGGACGGCTCAGTCCGCGGCTGGAGAGCCTCAATACGAGGTTAGCTACTGCGCTGAGTCGCCTGGCATGGTGAGTTGCAACCAAGGCATCGGCATACAGGTCAATCATGGTCTGGAATTGCTGCATGCATCCGATGTAATTGTTATTCCTGCCTGGGGCGATCAGTCAGTCACTGCCTCTGCCCCGCTTGTGCAGGCTTTGCAGCTCGCTAATGCGCAAGGAAAGCTCATCGTCGGGTTATGTCTGGGCGCTTTTGTACTGGGTGATGCCGGGCTTCTTGATGGCAAGGAGGCAACCACTCACTGGGCAGCCAGGGACGAGTTTGCGCGACGCTTCCCTGAAGTTCGCTTCAGGCCTGAAGTGCTCTATGTCAGCGATGGCAACATCGTGACTTCTGCGGGAACCGTGGCGGCAATCGATTGTTGTCTGGATCTGGTACGCCAGCGACTGGGTGCGCAGGTGGCGAATCGGACCGCAAAGATGCTTGTGACACCGCCGCATAGGCAGGGCGGCCAGGCTCAGTATGTAAAGCATCCTGTGCCTCAGCTATCCAGCGAAACCCATTTATCTGATGTACTGGCGTGGGCCCGCGTACACCTTGCCGCTCATCTATCGCTCGACATTCTTGCAGACAGGGCAAAAATGAGCAGGCGCACCTTCACTCGACGGTTTAAGGAGGCCACCGGTACTACCGTATCGAGATGGTTAAACGCGGAGCGAGTGGCCAGAGCGCAGGCGTTACTGGAAGCCACTGAATTATCGATTGAATGCATTGCGGCTGAAGCCGGGTTTGGGACACCCCTATCGTTAAGGCAGCACTTTGGCGCTCAACTAGGGACATCGCCCTCTGACTATCGGAAGATGTTTTGCCTCGGGACGAATCAGAAAAAATGAACAAAATACAATGTTTGTTCCAGGGCCGGGGCACTCGAGCCCTATCTCCCCCAGGACCACCACGTCTTGTTCCGGAAAGCGCGAGGTTAGAACCAGCATCTTCTGCATATGCCGCGTGCTAGCACTTCCCGTCGAGCAGGTAAGTCGTTTCGGGCGTTACAAACACCAGAGCGGGTCCTGCCCCATCGTTGTCGTTGCCCATTCCGTGAATGCTCGCACTCGTGCCGACAGCCGCCGCGAATAGGGGTACACCAGACTCATCGGCATGCTGGCCAGACTCCACTCTGGCAATAGCTGCACCAACCTGCCATCCGCCAACAACGCCTGCGCTTCGCACAGTGGGACGGCCACGAAGCCCAATCCCGCTTCTGCCGCCGCCATATAGGCACCGCCGCTGTTAAAGCGCATTGCCGGGGTCTGTTCGATCAGCACGCTCTCATCACCGCAGCTCAAGCGCACCGGGTTCTGCCGGCCGCTGGCGGGAAACACAAAGGCCAGAAAGCGCAACAGCGTCAGGCCTTGCGGGCTGATGACCGGTGGATTTTGATTCAGGTAGAGAGGCGACGCGCACAGTACGAACCGCATCTGGCCGATGGGCCGGCACACCAGATCCGGATCGGTGACCAGGCCGCCGCGGATGGCGCAGTCGATGCCTTCCTGTACCAGGTCTACCACCCGCTCGCTGCAGCCCAGGTCCAGCTGGATATCCGGGTACTGGCCGACAAACCCTGGCAGCGCGGGAATTATCAAAAAGCGCCCGACGGGCGAGGGCATATCCACTTTCACTTTGCCCCGCGCCACGGTGCGCGTTTGCGAGACGCTGGCTTCCAGCTCGTCAATATCTTCCAGCACGGTGCGCGCCCGCTCGTAGTAGGCGGCGCCGTCCGTGGTGGCGGTTACCCGGCGAGTAGTGCGGTGCAGCAGCTTCACACCAAGCTGATTTTCCAGCGCCTGAATCTGGCCGGACAGCGTGGTTTTTGCAGTCGTCAGTGCCTCGGCTGCACGGGTGAAGCTGCCCAGTTCAACGATGCGGCAGAACGCGCGCATCGCATCAAGTCGATCGAAAGCCATGATTGTCCGGATAGTCGTCTAATGTTTCCGAGTTTAGCCGGTTTATCGAGTTTTTCTCGATCAATAAAGTGAACCCATCCCCGGTAGTGAGCCGGGTTACTTTAAAGGAAGCCTCCATGACTACCCAACGCGTCAACTATGCACAAGTCGCCCCCCATGCCTTCAAGGCCCTGCTGGGTCTGGAGAAAGCGATGGGCGAATCGTCCCTGGAAAAATCGCTGCACGAACTGATCAAAATCCGCGCTTCGCAACTTAACGCTTGCGCCTACTGCGTCGATAAGCACACCAGCGATGCCATCCACCTTGGCGAAACCCCGCGACGCATTTTTGCCCTGTCTGCCTGGCACGAAACTCCGTTTTTTACAGACCGTGAACGTGCCGCGTTGCTGTGGACCGAAGCCCTGACCCTGCTGGCCGAGAAGGGCGCTCCAGAAGCGATTTATAGCCAGGTGGCCGAGCAGTTCAACGACCGCGAACTGTCCGACCTCACCTTCGCCATCGCGACTATCAACGCCTGGAATCGCTTCGGTGTCGGTTTCGCCATACAGCCGGTGCAATGATCATGGCCACTTCTCTGCGAGTGACCGCGCTGGCGTTTTGGCTACTGGCGGGCCTGGCCCACGCCCATGGCGGTGGTGCCGGTGATGAAACAGTGACGCCGGTTGCGCAGGCGCAATTGCCGGCCATGGTTGGCACTGACGCCAAGGCGCTGCGAGTGGAGTTCGCGCCGGGCGCTACGTCGAAACCGCATACTCACCCCGGGCCGGTGTTTGTCGTGGTGGTGAGTGGTGAAGTGGAATCGTCGCTGGACGGTGGCCCGGTGCACACCTACAAAGCCGGTGACGGCTGGTACGAGGCGCCGGAGCAACTGCATGGAGTGACGCGCAATCCGAGCAAGACGACGCCTGCAGTTTTAGTGGCGTGGTTGATATCGGACGGCAAGGCGCCGTTGGTCAAGCCCGTCAAATGAGTGTGAACGCCTGGTAGGAGTGGGCTTTAACCTCGATGCTTTTGTCTTTCAAGAGCATCGCGGCTGAAGCTGCCTCTATGGGGCTACTTGCAGCCGATAGCGGCCTCACACTGACGCCGCCACCTACATCCGGTGATGTTCAAGCAAGAAATCCACGAACAATCGCGCCCGCGCCGGCATTGCCGAGCCGCCGACGAACACCGCATGAATCGGTTCCTGGTCGCCTGGGTTCCAGGCTTCCAGGAGCGGTATCAAGTCGCCGCGCTGCACGTCCTCACTCACGCTGAACTCACCGATCCGCGCAATGCCGGCGCCCACACGCGCGAATTGTGCCAGCGCTTCACCGCTGCTGCATTCGATGTTGCCGCTGACTTTCAGGGAAAACGCTCGACCGTCGCGGATGAATGGCCAATTGGGTTCGGCACGCCTGAAGTTGAAGCGCAGGCAGTTGTGCCGTAGCAGGTCTTCCGGTTCCTGAGGAATGCCATGGCGCTCCAGGTACTCGGGCGATGCCACCACCATCTGGCCGGTGTCGCCGATCCTGCGGGCGGTCAGCGGGCTGTCCGGCAGATGGCCAAAGCGTATCGCCACGTCGGCCTGACCGGCGAGAATGTCGACCACTTCGTCGCCGAGGGTGAGATCGACGACGATGTTCGGGTAGCGTGCGCTGAATGCCGCGACCAAGGGCACGATGGCCTGCCGCCCGTGGCCAAGGGCGGCGCTGACCCGCAGCCGGCCGCGTGGTACGCCTTGGTCAGCGATGGCTTCTTCGACCTCGGCCATGTCGGCGAGGATACGCCGGGCGCCGCGCAGGAAAGCCTCGCCCTCGGCAGTGAAGGTGATCGCCCGGGTGGTGCGCAACAGCAGGCGGGTGCCGAGACGATGTTCGGTCCGCGCGATGATCCGACTGACCGCCGAGGGTGTCAGCCCCAATGCACGGGCGGCGGCCGAGAGGCTGCCTTCCTGCGCCACGGTGGCGAATACTTCCATTTCACCAGACCTGCCGTTGAAGTCCATTTGTGCTCCTTACGCAAAGGTGATTGCCAGAAACGCTATCTACCGGATTAAAACTCTGGATCGTAGCATTGGCGGCACAGATAAGGAGCTTTCCATGCGTATCAACCCACCCCTCGTTGCACTCGCCATCGGTGCCTTTGGCATCGGCGTGACCGAGTTCGCCCCTATGGGCATGTTGCCGAGCATTGCGACCGATCTCGGCGTTTCAATTCCCGCCGCTGGCCTGTTGGTCAGTGCTTACGCCCTGGGCGTACTGCTCGGCGCGCCGCTGATGACCCTGACCACCGGCAAGATTCCCCGGCGTTATCTGCTGATCGGACTCATGGCGATTTTCACCCTGGGTAATCTGATGTCAGCACTGGCTACCGATTACTACAGCCTCATGGTTGCCAGGGTGGTGACCTCACTGAATCACGGTGCGTTCTTTGGGGTTGGTTCAATCGTTGCCGCCAGCGTGGTCGCTCCGGAGAAACGTGCCGGGGCGGTTGCGGCGATGTTCATGGGGCTGACCCTGGCGACCATTGGCGGTGTGCCGCTGGCGGCCTGGTTTGGTGAATTGTTCGGCTGGCGCACCGCGTTCTGGGGTATTACCGGTCTCGGCGGGTTGGCCATGGCCGCATTGTGGTTCGCGCTGCCCAACCTGCCGGCGCCGAAAAGCGTCGGTGTCATGGCCGAAATTCGGGTTCTGGGTCGTGGCCCGGTGCTGGGGGCGTTGGCCCTGACTGTGGTCGGCTCGGGTGCAATGTTTACCGTCTTCACCTATATCGCGCCCATCCTCAGCAATGAGACCCACGCGTCCACTGCCTACATCACTGCCATGCTGGTGCTGTTCGGAGTGGGCTTGACGCTGGGCAACATCTGGGGCGGCAAGGCCGCCGACCGTTCGATAGATCGCACCTTGATCGTGTCGCTGAGCGTGTTGATTCTCGTCTTGCTGGCGTTCACCGTGCTGATGCGTTGGCCGCTGCCGGCCGCCGTCGCCATTCTGATCTGGGGTATCGCCAGCTTCGCCCTGGTGCCGCCACTACAGATGCGCGTCATGGAAGCTGCCAAGGACGCGCCGAATCTGGCCTCTGCGGTGAACATCGGAGCCTTCAACTTCGGCAACGCAATTGGTGCGGCGCTGGGCGGGGCGGTGATCAATGCCGGGCTGGGTTATCCGGCGATCTCCCTGGCCGGCGCGGCAATGGCGGGTCTGGGATTGTTGATGGTGTTGGCGTTTGCCTGGCGTTCCCGAACAGCTGCAGCTGCGGTGGCGTGATGATGAGCTGAAGGAGGCTGTTGGTCGCGATTGGTGAGTGGCGGCCAATAGCCCACGAGTGTGGAAGAACGCCTTAGCTAACCCCTGCCACAATTTCTGAGGGGGTCTAAAGGACCTCCCATGAAGCGTTTCGCCTAAGGTGACCATCCTGCAGGGATAGCGCTCTAAAAGCCCCGACGACTACTTCAGTCATATTGATGCGCAGCTTCAAGACCCTCATCAACTTCCGCTAAGACAACTGCAAGGCCATCACACATTCCAGCGAGGCAACGCAGTGCTGAATTGCTCAGGAGTCCGCGGCCGCATCACGTGCGTCAAATTCTCGGGAGATCATTCTGCCAGCAATTTGCGCCACATCCATTAGCCGCTCTCGGGATATGCCACTGCACGCCGCAGCGGATAGCCCTCGCAGGGTAATAAGCAAATAGTCAGTCAGTGCTGGTGCGGACTCCGGGCAGGCTTGATCAAGGTAATGGCGGATCGTCTGGGTCGCGACATCACCCATCTTCGCGGCCATTTTCCGGGCAGCTGCATCATCCGCACGCATGCCTTCGGTGACTAGGCAGCCACGCAAGGTGCTATTTCTTCCGTACTGCTTTGCGGCGGCAACTAGCAGCGAGGCCAGCGCTTCAGCGGGGGGCAGATCTGCTGCAAGAAGTTTGTCCATAGGCAGCGCATTTTCGCTGACGTAACGATGCATGGCGCGCTCGAACAGTTCGGCCTTGCTGCCATAGGCGGCGTAGAAGCTCGGGGGTTTGATGTTCATGGCCTCAGTGAGGTCGGCCAGGCTGACAGCATCGAAACCACGTTGATGGAACAGGGCCTGAGCGATGGCTATCCCCTGTTCGCGGTCGAAGGCGGGGCGGCGCTGTCGAGGTTTGTCGTTCATGAAGATCTCGCTAATTGATCCGTCTACGGTAGCGACCGCTACTCGCATTATCAATCGCGACACAGATTTTCTTTATTTAGCGATTGCTAAATAAGTTGTGCGTGGGTGTAAATCTATGTAGTGTGCACTACATAATTTCAGCGGAGGTGGTACCCATGCAATTCAAAAATAAAGTCGTCCTTATCACTGGCGGGTCTTCGGGTCTCGGCTTCTCGATTGCCGAAGCGTTTGCCAGCCAAGGTGCCACTCTGATCATTACCGGGCGTCGCCAGCGTCAGCTTGACGACGCGGTGAGTCGCCTTGGCGAGAACGCGTCTTCCGTATGCAAAGACATCTCGACGCTCGCGGACCTTACAGAGCTGTTCGGCCATATACGCGCGGTGCATGGTCATATTGATGTGCTGATTGCCAACGCAGGGACAGGTGTAGTCGAACCATTGGGAGCCATCACCGAAACAGAGTTCGATAGGGTTTTCACGACCAACGTCAAAGGTACGACCTTCACTGTGCAAGGCGCGCTACCCCTAATGGCTAGGGGAGGCAGCATTGTTATCATCGGATCGACCGCGTCGATCAACCCGGGCCCCGGTTTAGGTGTCTACGGAGCCACCAAGGCCGCGCTAAGAGCGCTGGTACGCAGTTGGATTCTGGATATCAAAGGAGCTGGCGTTCGAATCAACTTGCTCAGTCCCGGCCCTGTAAACACGCAATCCTTGCGCGACGTACTTGGCGCCAACGCGCAGCAGGTGATTGATGTCCTTAGCGAGAAGAGCACCCTAGGCAGAATCGGCGAGGCACATGAGATCGGACAGGTCGCGCTTTTCCTGGCAAGCGATGCGTCAAGCTATGTCAACGGTGCCGAGTTGTTCGCTGACGGTGGTGCATCCCAAGTCTGAATGGCATGGGGAAGTACAAGCTGGCAATAGCAAGTAATGCCTGCATACGATTAATCGCCAATTACGGAGTTATCTGATGAGCAATTTTATTGGGTCGACAATAGACCATTTAGGCATCGATGTTTCTGACATCGCGCAGGCTCAAGCTTTCTACGATCCAGTGCTCAGGCCATTGGGGATTACTCTGGTGATGAGTATCGAGGCTGACCCTCCACGTTCGAAGCCCCGGCGACTTGGATTCGGTTCTGGAGCAAAGCCGTTCCTTTGGCTGCGTGACGCGCGCGTCCCCAGCTACGGGGCGCACATAGCCCTGGTCGCGCCGAATCGTGAAGCGGTCATTGCTTTTCATGCGGCTGGCATAGCTGCTGGGGGGCAGGACAATGGAGCTCCGGGTATCAGGCCTCATTACCATGCCCATTATTATTCAGCTTATGTGCTGACACCTGACGGAGTGAATCTGGAAGCCGTTTGCCAAGAGCAATCCTGATTTTTCAAGATTGCCGATCCACCCCAGACATTGCTTGGAGCTTGTGCACCAAAACGCTGAACCTGCCGAGGTCTATTCATTGCTCTTGTCCAATAGCGGCTCAGTACGTTTTGGCTCCATCCAATCTTTTAGACCCAGGAGCAGGCCTTTTAAAAACCTGCGTCAGGGCTCACCTCTGCTCTCAACTACCCCTCACGCCTGCGGAGGCTCTTTTTCCACGCTGTCTTTTTCCCGGCTCTCTTTTTCAAAAGCCTCTTTGATCAAGACCATATTCTGCGGAGAAGAGAGGGCAATACCCATCTCGCGTAACCGCCCCAGGACGGTAAATAACAGGTCGCTTCGCGCGCCACCCACTGAGCGCGGGCTGTTGACGTAACCGCTGGCGCTGATGATCAAACCGCTATTGGTCAGGTCTTTAAAGGTCACCGACGGCGCGGGGGCGTCGAGTATGGCTTCGTGCTCGGTAAAGGCTTGCAGCAGCAGCTCGCGGATCTGCAGGACGTCTGTTTCCAGCGGCAAGGTCAGGGTGATACCCACGACTCCCAGCGCATTGCCCATGGTGACGTTACGCACGTTTTGCGTGATGAACTGAGAGTTCGGCACGATCACCGTAGAGCGGTCGGACATCTGTATTTCGGTGGCACGCACATTGATCCGCCGAATATCGCCTTCGACACCGGCCAGGCTCACCCAGTCGCCGACTTTAACCGGTCGCTCGGTCAGCAGAATCAAGCCTGAGATGAAGTTCTGCACGATGGCCTGCAGGCCAAAACCGATCCCTACTGACAGGGCACTGACCACCCAGGTCAGGTTGGTGAGGCTGATGTGAAGCGTGGACATCACCACGGCCACAACCAATACAAAGCCGATGTAACCGATCAAGGTCACCAGCGAGGCCTGCATGCCGGCATCCATGTTGGTTTCGGGCAACAGCCGTTCGCCAAACCAGTCCTTGAGGACCCTTATGGCCAGCAGCCCCACCACCAGGCAGATCAAGGCCAGCAGGATATCGCCGGGCACGATGTTCAGATTGCCCAGGGACTTGTTGGTGAAGTCCAGTTGGATAAAGCTTTCGAGCAGCTCGCCCGGGCTGGAGCCCGAGGGCATGAAGGCGAGCAGTACTGCGGCGAACAGCAGCAAAGTACGACCAACGCCCGCGAGGATGGTGCTTGCCTGGGCCTGATGCCGCGCGGACAACCCCAGCGCCGAACCGAGCGCCATACCGCCCGGCTGCTTGGGCGACAACAGCGTCTCGCAGACGTCGCCGAAGCAGGCAATCAATAGGTAGGCGGTGGACGCGACCACGCTCATCCACAGCAGTTTGACTGCCAGAAAGTACGCCAGCGTCAGGTACCCACTCAACAACGCCAGCAAGCTCAGCCCGACCCAGACCGCGATGACAAAAGGAACCAGGCCGGCGAAGCCTGGCAGGCGCTCCAGTTCAAAGCGACGGCGGGTGCGCCGATAGCGTATCAGCGCGAAGAAAAACACCAGCGAAACCGCCAATGCCGTCAGGCCATTGACCGCCACCGTCAGTGCCAGGCTGCTGGCGATCACGCTGTTGATGCGTTCCTGGGTGCCGATGATCATCAGTGCCAGCGCCAACACAGCCGGGAAGCGCCCCATGGCCGTGGCGATCTCATCAGGAATCTGGGGCAGCCGCCAGGACGGATGAGGCAGCATCAACAGCGCGCGGCCCAGGCCGACGATGAAGGCGCAGAAGGTGATCAGCGTCTGCAACTGGTCGAGCAGATTGACCACGTCGTTGGTGAGCACGGCATTGCTGACGATTCCCCAGCGCAGCAAAGAAGTGGCAGCAGTGATGGTGACGATTGTCGATAACCCGACCGCTAACGCCAGTGCACTTCGACGCAGGCGGCCTTCGGGCAGCCAGCGCACCATCCCCCAGATCAGCAGGCGTTCCAGCAGGCGCCGGACAACGACCCACACCAAAAATGCGCCGAACACCACGCTAAAGAACAAAGCCCGGTTGCCTGGCTCCAGCGCACTGTCAAATACGCTGCGCACTTCTGTAAGAAGTCGGTTCATGCGCCCCAGATCATCATCGGTAGGGCGAATCAAGGTAGACCAGAATGCCGAGCTGAGCGGGCTCGCGGTCCGGGTGCTGATTTGCGAATCGAACAGGCTGCGGCGCAGGCTGAAAATCTGCGTGGCCAGATCCCGGGCCGATTGGCTCAGCGTATTGGCCTGACGCTCCTCGCTGACCAGTGCGTTCTTCTGATTGGTCAGGGTCTTGCGCTGACTGGTCAGGCTTGGCGCTTCATCAGGTTGGGGCGGACCGAGAATCTTCAGCTGGTCGTCCAGGTGTTCGATATCGACGGCTTGCCTGGCGATGAGGCTATCGGCCTGTTTCTGCACCTGCAAGGCAGCCTGGCGCAAGCTTGAGAGCAAGTCTTCGTTGGCTTTGACTGTGACTTTCTGGCGGATCTGGTCGAGCTGCTCATTGAGGTCATCCAGACTCGCTTGCTCAACCTCGGGCGACTGACTGCTGGAGCCGGCGACTTGGGGGGAGGGCGTGGCCTGAGCCAAGGCTGGCAAGCTGAGGCACAGCAGCAACAGAGCCAATAGCCCGGCGTAGAAACGGTTCAACGGAGGGTGCTGCATTCTCTTTCCTTCATGGCGTTAAGCGGCTAACCAGATCCCGGCGTCAGAAGCCTCAGGCGCTAAAAATATCAGCTGTCGGGGCTGGCCTCACGGGTTACTTGGGCTCAGGCGCCATTTTCCGCCCAAATCCACTTAACGCTCCCACTGAAAAGCGGGCTGGCGCCGTTAACAGAGAAGCTTTCAGAGCGTGGGATGGCGAGCCATGAGGGGGGAATGACAAGGCAACTCAAGCGAATACCCTGGCTTGGTCATCAACTTCGCTGGCATTCGGCCATGCCAGCGAAGCGCGGGAAACGCGGGAGGGGGCGGCGAGTACAACTATTGCTTGGGATGTATTGCTTGGGATGGGGCGATCCAGCCATCAATACACTGAGTGGCTGGCGCCTCTAAGCGAGGCTGTTCACGATTCGCTAATCCGGGCTCTCCTCAGGCAACCTCGCAAACACTGAGAATCGCCAGGATGTACACCCGCACCATGTCCAGGTAATCGCGTTTGTGCACCCGCTCGTCCGGCATGGTGTTGAACTTGCCGCCAGGCCCGCAGACCACGCCTTGCATGCCCAACCGCTGGTAGAAATGCGCGGCGTCGGTGCCGAAGTAGGCGGGTGGGGTGATGATGCCGGTGGGTTGCGGTTCGCCTCGAACCTGTTGATAGGCGGCGTTGACGGCCTTGACGATCAGCGAGTCGTGGGACACCTCGAACGGAGGCATCAGCGGCTGGTTGTCACTGTCGTTGATCAGCTTGGCTTGCAGGCCTGGAAACTGTTCGCAGAGCCGATCAAGCAGTTGCTGCAAGTCGGCCAGCACCGACTCGACGGTCTGGCCCGGGGTGTAGCGTGCCGAGCCGCGCAGACGCAGGAAGTCGGCGACTTGTGGCGGGCGCCATTCTTCAAGGTCGCGGCCCAGCGCGCCACGTACGACGCCTATGTGGCCGCGATTGACCTGTTCATGCTCTGGCGAACGGGCGCCGCTGAAAGTGATGCCGTTGATCTGCGGGATCAACTGCACGGCCGCAGTGATGACATCCACGGCTTCTTCGCGCTTGGACAGGTGACGGGTATCGCCGGTGAGTTCGATGACAAACATCAGCGAGCCGACATGCAGGGTCACCGCCTGCAAGTCGGTGGGCTCGGAGTTGATGAAGTAGTCGGCTTTCACACCCTGCTCGATGGCGGCGATGGTCCCGATACCGCCCTGAAGTTCACCCACCACATAGGTCAGGATCACGTCGCCCTTGAGCTTGATGCCTGCATCGATCAGGGTTTTCAGCGCGCAGAAGTAGGCCGCGTCGCCAGCCTTCATGTTGGACACGCCGATGCCGTAGATGAACTCGTCGTCGATCTTTCCGGCCCAGGGGTCGACCGTCCAGCCTTCGGTCACCGGGTTGGTGTCCAGATGACCGTTGAACAACAGACTGTGGCCGCCGCCTTGACCCTTGAGCGTGCCGATGGCATTGAGGCGTTCGCCAGGCACCGGCATCAGTTCAGCGTCCAGCCCCAACTCCTGCATCTGCCCCGCCATGTATTGCGCGAGTATGCGTTCCTCGGGTGTGGCGCTGTAGCTCTTGTGCTGCACCATGCGCGCGAGGAAATCCAGGCAGTACGCCTCGTCAATGCGGTCGAGTAGCGCTTCAGGCTTCATCAAGGGGCTCCAGTTCGGTCAACGGCTGCGGCACTGCGTCGAGCAGGGCGCGGGTATAGGGATGGGTGGCCTGAGCGGCCATGTCCACGGCCGGCAGAATTTCCAGCAGATCGCCGCGATACATGACGGCGATGCGGTGGGCGATCTGGCGAATCAGGTTCAGGTCATGGGTGATGAACAGGTACGCGGTGCCGTGTTGACGACGCAGCTCCAGCAGCAACTCGATCACCGTGGCCTGCACCGAGACGTCCAGAGCCGCAGTGATTTCATCGCAGATCACCAGTTCCGGACGCGCCGCAAAAGCACGGGCAATCGCCACGCGCTGCTTTTGCCCACCGGACAGCTCGTGGGGATAGCGGCTGGCGAAGTCTTCGGGCAGCCGCACTTCGCGCAGCAGGCGGGCGATGGCATCCGTTTCACTTTCGCCTTCAGGCAGGCCGTACAGGCGCAGTGGCCGGGAAAGAATCTGGCCAATGGTCTGCCGTGGATTGAGCGATGCATCCGGGTGCTGAAAGATGATCTGCACTTTGCGCCGGTAGTCCCGGGTCATTTGCGCCGGCCCCTGGATCGGCGCGCCGTCGAAATAAACCGAGCCGGTGAATGGCGTCAAACCGGTCAGGGCTTTGGCCAGGGTGGATTTGCCCGAGCCGGATTCGCCAATGATGCCGAGGATTTCACCGCGCGCCATGCTCAGGTTCATGTCCCGTGCGCCCATGGACGGCACGGTTTTTCGGCGCAGCAGGCTGTCGAGCATACCCGGTCGGCCGTAGCGCACATTCAGATCGCTGACCTGCAGCAGGGGCGCGCCGCTGGTCCGGGGCTCGTTGAGCAAGCGTTTGTCGGCTGAAGGCACTGCCGCCACCAGACGTTGCGTATAGGCGTCGGTTGGCGCACTGAAAATCCGCCCGCCGCGTGCCTGTTCGACGATGCGCCCCTGATTGAGGACGCAAACGCGATCGGCTACTCGCGACACCAGCGCCAGGTCATGGGAGATGTACAGCGAGGCCACACCGGTTTCTTCACGCAGGCGGCGGAACAGCTGCAGAATCTGCGCCGAACTGATGACGTCGAGAGCAGTGGTGGGCTCATCAAAGATCAGACACTGGGGCCGACACGCAAAGGCAGTAGCGATCAGAACGCGCTGTTTTTCACCCCCGGAGGCTTCATGGGGAAAGCGCTTCATCATGGCGGCCGGGTCTTTGAGGTCGACGTCGGCCAGCAATTGTTCGCCCAGCTCCCAGGCCTCGCGATAGCCCAGATTGCGGTGGCGGGTGAGAACTTCCACCACCTGTTCACCCAGGCTCAGGGTGGGATTGAGCGACGCGCTGGGGTCCTGGAAAATCATGCCCAGTCGGCCGCCGCGCAATTGTTCGATCTGACGCTGAGGCATCTGCAGCAGGTTCTCGCCCTGCAGGCTGATGCTGCCGCCGATCTCCCGAGCATTGCTCGCCAGGTAACGCATGATTGCCCAGCCCAGGGTGGTCTTGCCCGAGCCGGATTCGCCCACCAGACCGACCACTTCCCCGGCAGCAACGCTGAAGTCAATGTTTTGCAGAACGTGCAGGGCACCGGTTGGCAATTGGTAATCGAGGCTGTAGTCAGCCACTTGCAAGACGGTACTCATGAGCGCTGCCCCTTTGGATTGAGGGCATCGCGCAAGCCATCGCCCAACAGATTGAAGCCGATCGCCACAATGGCAATCGCCAGGCCTGGCATAAGCATCATCCACGGTGCCTGGAAGAAGTAGCGACGCGCCTCGGCGACCATCAGGCCCCACTCCGGTTGCGGCGGCTGTGCGCCGAGGCCGAGAAAGCTCAGGGTCGCGAACAGCATGATGGCGAAGGCAATGCGGATGGTCGCTTCGACGATGATGGGAGCGACGATGTTGGGCAGCATTTCGCGCACCACGATGTAGGCGGTGGATTCGCCTCGGGCGATGGCCGCGTTGACGTAGTCCTGACGGCGAGCGGCGAGCGCCACACTGCGGGCGATACGCGCCATGCCGGGCACGAAGGCGATAGTGATAGCCAGTACCGCGTTGAAGTCGCTGCGGCCCAGGGTGCTGACGATCAGCAGGGCGAACAGCAGGGTCGGGATCGACATCACCGCATCAAGGGTGCGCATCAGCGCTTCGTCGATGCGCCCGCCCAGGTAGCCGCTGACAGTGCCCAGCAGCGCGCCGATCAACATCGCCATGGCGGTGGCCAATACCGAGAGCGAGATGGTTGCGCGGGCACCGATCAGCACCCGGCTGAGAATGTCGCGGCCCATTTGGTCGGTGCCCAGCCAGTGCACAAGGCTCGGCGCCTTGTAGCGGGCAAGAATTGAAATGGCTTCCGGATCGAACGGTGCCAGCGCAGGTCCGGCAACCACCAGAATCACCGCCAGCAGCAGAATCAGGCTGCCCAGCAGGCCTTGAGGTGTCGCCAGCAGGCGAAAGAAAACATTACGCATATTGAATTCGCCGATCGAGGTAGGCATAGGTCAGGTCAGCCACGAAGTTGACCACGCAGTAGGTCGCGGCAAGGATCAGCACGCCGCCCTGAATCGCCGGCAGATCGCGGGCGGCCACGGCCACCAGCAGTTCACGGCCGATACCGGGAATATTGAAGATCTCCTCGACTACGACTATCCCACCCAGCAGGTAGCCGACATCCAGAGCGACGATGGTGATGGTCGGCAACAGCCCGTTACGTAGCGCGTGGCGCAGCAGCACCCGCCGCCGCGACAGGCCTTTGAGGCGTGCGGCGCGGATGTAGTCGGTCTCCAGCACGTCGATCATTTCCGAGCGCACCATCCGCGAGACGTGGGCGACCATGATCATCGACACCGTCAGGGTGGGAAGAATCAGATGGCGAATGCCTTCAACAAAATTGTCCCCCAGCGGCACGTAGCCGGTTGCGGGCAGCAGCTGCCAGAAATCGGCAAACAGCAGAATCAGCAGCGTGGCGGTGACGAACTCCGGCAACGACACACCGATGTAAGACAATACGCCGATGATCAGGTCCACCGGGCGGCCACGGCGCACGGCGGCAACGATCCCCAGCGGGATCGCCACCGCCAGCATCAGCAGCAATGAGCAGCTCGCCAGCAGCAGCGAGCGGCCCAGTGCATCCAGCAGCGAACCGAGCACCGGCTGACCGTTGCGCATCGACACCCCCAGGTCGCCTTGCAGGACGGCCATCAGCCAGTGGCCAAATTGCAGCCACGCGGGTTGATCCAGACCCAGCTTGGCGCGCAGGGCAGCCAGGGCTTCGGGCGTGGCGCTTTGACCCAGCAGCGTGACCGCCGCATCGGCGGGCAGCAGCTGGGTGATGGCAAACACCAGCAAGGACACGATGAGCAGGGTGTAAACGACCAAGAGCAGACGCTTGGTCAGATAGGCAGCAGTCACAAGGTTATCCTCGGTTCATCCGCGCTTCGGCGCACTGTCATCCAGCCACGCCTGATCCAGACGGAACACGGCGCCACGCGGGTGCAACTGATAGCCCTGGACATAGTCGCGTTGGGCGGCCAGAACATCGAAGAAAGTCGGAATCAGCGACGGCACCTGGTCGTGCATCAGCTGTTGCGCAGTGGCGTAAAGCGCCGCGCGCTTGACCGGATCATCAGTGCCACGGGCTTCAGCGACGGCCGCGTCGAACTCGGCGTTGTTCCAGCGGGTTTCGTTCCAGGCCGCGTTGGAGGTGTACAACAACGAGAACACTGCATCGGCTGAAGGCTGCATGTTGTAGAAGCCCACGTAGAAATTGCCTTTCTTCCAGACCTGGTCCAGATAAGTGCTGTTGGCCATGGTCGAGACATTGATATTGAAGCCCGCCGGTTTCGCCATCTCGCGTACCGCGATGCCCAGCTGAGTGCGCGTCGACGGTTTGTCGGAGGCAATCAGGGTGATATCCAGCCCATTGGGGTACCCCGCGTCAGCCAGCAGCTTCTTCGCCTGCTCGATGTTGGCCTGCCGCAAGGCGATGTCCTTGTGGTAGCGGTAGGCAGCGTTGAGCGGGGTGTCATTGCCAGGCGTGCCGAAGCCTTCGGCGACAAAGTCCACCATCGCGGCACGGTCCACGCACAGGGACAATGCCTGGCGCACGCGCACGTCATTGAATGGCGGCTGGTCGCAGGCCATGTTGATGTTCAGAAACTGCCCGGAGGCCACGCGCAACGCCTTGACTCCACCGGCGCCACCGAGGCGGCTGAACTCAGTGGCCTGAGCGGAAAGCATCAGGTCAATGTCACCGGACATCAGTGCCGAGCTTTCTGAAGATGGATCCGGGTAGACGCGGACTTCGACGCGATCCAGATGTGGGCGCTGCGGGTCGTAGAAGTGTTCGTTACGGGCCACCACGACCATGCGCTCCGGCTCGAAAGACACCAGCTTGAACGGGCCGGTGCCCACTGCTTCACGAGACAGGCGACTCATATCGCCTTGCAGGATAGCGGCTGGAACGATCTTGGCCGCTGGATAGGCCAGGCTCACGGGCAGGTCGGCATACGGCGTGCTGGTGGTCAGCTTGATACGCAGGTCATCCAGCGCTTCAACCGTTTTGATCGGGCCGATATTGCGCAGGGCAGGCGATGCGGTCTTCGGATCAAGGATGGCTTGCAGGCTGGCCGTCACGTCTTTGGCGGTGCAGGCGCTGCCATCATGAAACTTCAGGTTGCTGCGCAGGGTGAAGGTCCACTCGGTGAGATTCTCGTTATGACTCCAGGACTGCGCCAGATCGGGTTCGGGCAGCATGTCCTGGCTCAGCCGGGTGAGGCCGTTGTAGAGCAGCTCGCTGAGCAGGTACTCGGGGTTGACCCGGGTCAGCAGCGGATTGAGCATGCCAACCGCCTGATCAACGCTGATGCGCAGGGTGCCACCCTTGCGGGCAGCCGCAGCGGCCCACAGCGGTCCCGAAAACGGCAGCATGGCTGCGCCAGTGACAATGGCCGAGGTGGTCAGGAAACGGCGGCGGTTGAGCCTGAAAACTGTAGTCATGGCGATACTTCACCTAGCAAAAAGAGTGGGCATGGGGCAGCCAGTAAGAACAAGCCGATGACCAGTCTTGGTGCCGGTCTTCGGGGCATCAGTGATCAGATTTACGGCGTGAAGTCAGACGCCAGATAAGCCAGGATCGATTGCGCCAGGGCTACCAGGTCGTCGCGTGTGGTGTATTCGTCAGCCGCATGAATTCGGCTTTCCGGGCGGATCAGGCCGCCCAGCAGAATTTCCTGAATACCGGCCTGCTGCACCCAGCCCATGTCCGAACTGCTCGATGAGCCGTAGCACTGGAACTGCTCGGTAGTGAAGCCGAAGCCAACGCCCAGCGCAGCCTGCCAGCGCGGCCAGTGTGGGCCGGTGGGGTCGGCGACCGGCGCGAGATGGCCGATCACTTCATGCTCGACCGACAAGGCTTCGGTGTCGGCCATGGCGGTGGCGATGCAGTGTTGCAATTCGGCCATGACCTGTTCGAACGGCTCTTGCGGTGCGTAACGGCGATTGATCAGGATTTCGAACTGCGCCGGCACGGTAGAGCCCTTGCTCCCGCCGTGGGCTGCGGCCAGCGTCATGCGCGAAATCAACGGTGCGCCGTTGTAATGAGGCGGCGCCGGCATCGGCCAGGCTCTCTGTTGTACTGTCTGTTTAAGACTGTACAAGGCGTTGAGTAGCGGCAGGCTCTGCTCGATGGCATTGATCGCGTTGACCGGCTCGCCGGAATGGGAAGAGCGCCCTTTAACGGTAATCTTCAGGTCAATGCTGCCAAAGCAGCCCGCCCAGATACGCGGTGCCGCGCCGCCGTTGAAACTCAAGATGTGGCCTTCGACCAACTGCTGTTCAGCCAGATAGCGTATGCCCGGGTAAAGACCGCCTTCCTCGTCCGTGCACAGCAACAGGGAAGGGCAATAGCGCAGCGGCAGATTGAAGCGTTGCGCAGCACGAAGGGCGGCGAGGGTGGCGGCAACACTGCCTTTCATGTCGGCTGTGCCGCGCCCGATCAGCTTGCCATCGACCTCCGTCAGTTGCAGCGGCGGCTGGGTCCAGCCATCCCCCGGCGGCACGGTATCCACGTGAAAATACAGGCTGCAGACTTCCTGTTCACCGGGGTGCCGGGCGATCAGGTTGATGCGCTCCCCATAAGCCTCGCCGCTACGGGTCTGCCACAGGTCCTCGGGCACAGTGACACGGCGAGTTTGCAGGCCCAGCGGCGCTACCAGCGTCTCCATAAGGTCGGCAAAAGCGCCATAACCCGCACCCGGTGGAAAACAGGTATCCACTGCGATCATTCGTTGCAGATCATTGATCAGCGAATCATGATCCGCCTCGATCGACTGGAGGGCCTGTTGCAAGGCTGCATTCGTCGTCATTCTGCTCTCGCTGTATTTCTATATAGTTTATAGTTAAGTATCTCCGCATGACCCGTCAAGGAAAAAAGATGACCGATAGCATTACGCCAATTGCCCCGGGTGGCTTCACGCGATTGAGCGAACACGACAGCGTGCCCCTTTACGAAGTGGTCAAGCGGCACATTTCGGAAGCCATTCTTCTCGGTGAATGGGCCAGTGGCACGGTGATACCCAGCGAAAATGCCCTGGCCAATGATTTTGGCGTTTCAGTCGGCACCGTCCGCAGGGCCTTGGCCGAGCTGGTCTCCGAAGGCATGCTCATGCGCCGCCGCAAGACCGGCACTGTGGTGACCGGTTGGGCGCCGCTGCACAACCTGCGCTATTTCTTCCAGTATTTCCGGCTGCACAACAAAGAGGGAGCGCTGCTGAAATCGCGCACGTCCTTGCTGGACTACCAGCTCGGCGAGGCGACGGCACTGGACGCCGAAAAATTGCTGATTGAAGAGGGCAGCCCGGTCTATCGCCTGCACCGCCTGCGCAGTATCGATGGCGTGGCAGCCATGCACGAACGCTTTACGGTGGTTGCCTGCAAGGTGCCGAACTTCCCAGGCCCTGATGAGTTGCCGGAGTTGCTCTATCGCTTTCTGCTGGATCAGTACGGCCTGAGGGTGGCCGCCGTGCGCGAGCAACTGACCGCCGGGCTGGCCAATGAAGAAGATTGCCGATTGCTGGAGCTGCCCGCACCCCATGCGGTGATGATCATTGATGCGGTGTCTTTCGATCAGGCAGCCACCCCGGTGATGATGACCCACCAGCGGGTCAGCACCGAGCACTTCATGTACGTCAACGAAATACGCTGAGGGCAAGCCATTGCCTTCGCGAATGATTTCCCCTCGACAGGTTCCGTGTTTTTTCTGGCACACCTCAGTGCTGTAGGAGTTGTCGGAGGTTACGACGGCGACGAATGCGTTTTTACTGACACACCACGTTCGCCGCCTTCGGCAGCTCCTACAGGTCCTGCCCCTGCGGCGTCACGCTCAATTCTTCGAGCAGCCACTTTATGAACACATGTGCCGCTGCATGACGGGTCCGCCGTTTGGGGTACACGAGGTAGTGGCCGACGTATTGAATGTCGTGTGTGACCCCCCACAGTGGAGCGACCAGTCTGCCTGCCTTCAGCTCTGTTTCCGCCAAAAGCGTCGACTCCAGCACAACACCCATGCCGTTGACTGCCGCAGCGATGGCCATGTTGCTGCGGTCAAAGCGCAAGGCGTAATGATGGGGCGGCATCAGCTGATTGGCTTCAAACCAGCCCTTCCATTGCAGCATCTGGACGTCGCACTGAATCAGCCGGTGTTGATACAAATCCTGAGGGCTATGAATGGTTTTTGCGACTTCCGTGCTGCATAACGGTGTCAGGTGCTCCACGGCCAGCGGCACCTTCTCATTGAGGCTGGAACTCGGTTCGCCATAGACCACATCCAGGTCAAAATCATCATTCTCGAATTGGGCATAGTCGGTGCTGGCGGAGAAACGCAGATCGATGTTCGGGTGTGCCTGCACGAATCGCGACAGGCGCGGCATCAACCATTGCACCCCGAAGCTGGGAGCCGTATGCAGTCGCAGTGGAGGCGGCTCCTCCGTTTTGACTAGAGCAAATCCTCGGTGCATCTCGTCTAAACCGCGTTGCACGTGCTCCATCAGCAGGCGGCCTTTTGGCGTGAGATTGACCTCCCGCGTGGTGCGCTCAAACAGTTGAACCTCAATCGACTCTTCGAGTTTTTTTATCGAATGACTCACCGCACTCGATGAAACACCCAGCTCCAGCGCAGCCTGAATGAACGAGCGACTACGTCCCACCGATTCAAACACCCGAAGTGAAGAAAGGGGAACTCTTCGCAACTGCTGTATTAATGAATTATTTTCAGCCATTACTGCAAAAATGTCCTTTGTGCGGGTTTATTCGCCGATGTTAGCGTGTACTCAAGTTATACGCAGGCAGTTTGCTGAATTGCAAACATCAGTTTTTTGCGTAAGCCCTCATAAAAACAAGCAGGAATACCTATGACAACAGCTCCTCAAAGCGCTCTGCATCCGGAGCCGCTTCAGCGTGTGGCTTATCATGCCTGGCGCATCCGTCGTTTTGCCTTGCGCATGGGTGAAGTTCAGGGCCAAGGCTATGTAGGCCAGGCGCTGGGTTGGGCCGATGTGTTGGCGACCGCCTATTGCCATGCGATGAAAGTCCAACCCGATGATCCTGAATGGGAAGGTCGCGATCGATTTCTACTCTCCCACGGGCATTACGCCATCGCACTTTACGCGGCCCTGATCGAAGCCCGAATCATTCCCGAGAGCGAGCTGGAAACCTACGGTTCCGACGACAGCCGTTTGCCCATGTCCGGCATGGCCTCCTATACACCGGGCATGGAAATGTCGGGCGGCTCTCTTGGTCAGGGGCTACCTATTGGCGTTGGCATGGCGCTGGCATTGCGCATGAAAAACAACCCGGCCTGGGTCTTCAATTCGATGTCCGATGGTGAGCTGGATGAAGGCTCGACGTGGGAAGCAGCGATGTCGGCAGCGCACCATCAGCTCGGTAATCTGATCGCTTTGGTTGACTTGAACAAACAGCAGGCCGATGGCAATTCCCGCGAAATTCTTGATTTCGAGCCATTGGTAGACAAGTGGCAGGCGTTTGGCTGGTACGTGCAGCGTGTTGATGGCAATGACCTGTCGGCGGTGCTCAAGGCATTTGACCAAGCCATGACGGTGACGGCGGCGCAACCTCGCGTGATCCTGTTTGACACCGTGATGGGCAAGGGGGTCGACTTTCTTGAAACCCGCGACAAAAACCATTTCATCCGTGTCGAGCCCGAGGAGTGGCAGGCAGCGATCAATGTTCTGGATGCCAATTACCAGGCGGGGAAAAATTGAAATGAGCACGCCAACCTTGCAAAAACCGCGCTTGACCACCTCCGCGATGATTGCCTCGATCGCCAGCGAAGGGCAGCGTACCGAAGCTGCACCCTTCGGCCACGCACTGGTCGCGGCGGCGCAACGCGATCCCCGTATTGTCGGCATGACCGCCGATCTTTCCAAATACACCGACCTGCATATCTTTGGCCGTGAGTTCCCTGAGCGGCATCTGCAAATGGGTATGGCGGAACAGTTGCTGATGGCGGCTGCTGGCGGTATGGCCAAAGAGGGCATGAATGTCTTTGCCACGACCTATGCGGTGTTCGCCACACGCCGGGCCTATGACTTTATCCATCAGGTGATCGCCGAGGAGCACCTCAACGTCAAGATATGCGCTGCACTCCCGGGGCTGACGACCGGGTATGGCCCTAGCCACCAGGCAACCGATGACCTGGCTCTGATGCGAGCTGTCCCGGGCCTCACTGTGATAGACCCCTGCGATGCACTGGATACGGCGCAGGCCGTGGCCGCCATCGCCGAATACAACGGACCGGTTTACATGCGTCTGTTACGCGGCAAAGTCCCGATGGTGCTCGACCAATACGACTATCAGTTCGAACTCGGCAAAGCCAAATTGCTGCGCGATGGCAAGGACGTGCTGATCATCTCCAGCGGCATCATGACCATGCGCGCTCTTGAAGTTGCCGAGTTGTTGGGCGATGGCAGTGCCGACGTTGCTGTGCTGCACGTGCCGACCATCAAGCCGTTGGACGAAGCCACCATCATCGAACAATGCCGCCGTAGTGGTCGTCTGGTCGTGGTTGCGGAGAATCACAGCACAGTGGGTGGCCTGGGTGAGGCGGTGGCGATGACCCTGATGAAAGCGCGCCTCAATCCGGCGTTCCAGCAGATCGCCTTGCCTGATGCGTATCTGGACGCTGGCGCGCTTCCGACGCTGCACGACCGCTACGGAATTTCCACTGAAACCATGGCGGTCAGCATCCGTCACTGGCTGGCTTGAGGGATGCATCCATGAATGTCGCATTTATAGGTTTGGGGGCCATTGGCCTGCCGATGGCCGTGCAGATTCAGCAGGCTGGCCATGCTGTTATCGGTGTTGAACTAAGCGAGACCGGACGCACTGCAGCGCAGGAGCAAGACATCGTTGCAACCGCCGATTGGCGGGCAGCGATTGATGCCGATCTGGTGGTTGTGATGGTGGCCACGCCCGCCCAGCTGGAAGCGCTGGTGACCCAGTTCACTGAAGTCAGATCGGGGCAGCATTGGGTGATCATGAGCACCGTGGGCCCCGCTGCTGTTCGCGAACAGGGCGCGCGACTGCTCCAGAAAGGCGTGCAGGTCGTCGATGCTCCTGTGACCGGTGGTGTCGCCCGGGCAAAAACCGGCAGCCTGCTGATTTTCGCTTCCGGATCAGCTTCAGCGCTTGAACGTGTTGCCCCTGTTCTGCAGGCAATGGGCAACGTCAAAACCACTGGCGAAAACGTGGGCGACGGTCAGGCCATCAAAGTCGTCAACCAGCATCTGTGCTCGGTTCATCTGGTCGCGGCGGCCGAAGCGTTAAGCCTGGCCCGCTCGCTGGGGCTTGATCCGGTACAGGTACTCGAACTGGTCCAGCACGGAGCGGGGGGCTCATGGATGCTCTCTGATCGAGGCCCCCGGATGTTGGAGGGTACCGATACGCAAGTGACCAGCATGGTGGACATCTTTGTAAAAGACAGTGGGTTGGTAGCCCTTGCCGCACAGGGTTGCAGCGCTCAAGTGCCATTGTTGGACATCGCTCACCAGCGTTTTACCCAAGCTGCCGAGTCGGGTCTGGGCAAGCGTGATGACAGCCGGGTTATCGAAACGTGGTCGTGATTTTCTTCCGGTGATTGACTCGTTCTCAAACGAAAAAGGCAGCGTCGCGGCTGCCGACTACAACAACAATAAAGTTCGGAGTGTGCCATGAGCAATTCTCAAGCGGCGGCGTCAGCCCAGCCCCATGACAAGGCGGGTAAAGTTTCTTTTGCCTCAATGATCGGTTCAGCGGTGGAGAGTTATGACTTCTTCATCTACGGCACGGCAGCAGCCGGATGGTTCGGGCAAGTTTTTTTCCATACCACCGAGCCCATTGTCGGCATCCTGGCGGCGTTCGCGACCATGGCGGTGGGGTTTTTCATGCGCCCACTGGGCGGCTATCTGGCGGGGCATTTCGGCGACCGTCTGGGCCGCAAAACCGTATTGCTCTGGTCGCTTTTGGCCATGGGTGGTGCGACGGTGTTGATCGGCGCATTGCCAACCTATGAGCAGGCAGGGTTGTTGGCGCCGCTACTGTTGATTCTATTGCGGATGGTTCAAGGCATCGGCTTCGGTGCTGAATGGGGAGGCGCAGTGTTGATGGCCTGCGAGCATGCGCCGCCGCACCGTCGCGGTTTCTTCGGGGCGGTGCCGCAGATCGGCATTCCGCTGGGACTGTTGATGGCCAACGGCGCTTTCCTGCTCTCGGCAATGTTTCTGGAAGGTGATTGGGTATGGCGTGCACCGTTCCTTGCTTCAGTGGTGATGGTCGCGGTCGGGATGTGGATTCGCTTGAGCGTCAGCGAGTCGCCTGAGTTCGAGAAAGCCAAGGCCGAAAATACCCTGCTCAAGCAACCGGCTTTGCAGGTGATCCGCGAAGACTGGCGCAAAGTTCTGCAGATCGCTGGCTTGCGTCTGGCCGAGACCGGTGGTTACTACCTGGCGACCAGTTTCATGGTCTCTTACGTGCTGCTCGCCGGTGTGGCGACCAAACAGAACGTGCTGTGGGGCACCATGATCGGTTCGGCGTTGGGCCTGGTCAGTCATCTGCTCTACGGCGCGTTGAGCGACAAGATCGGACGCAAGCCGGTGTTCATGATCGGCGCGTTGTTCACCATCGCGTTTGGCATACCGATGTTCATGATGATCAACACCGGTGTGGTGGCTTTGGTAGTGGTCGCGGTTGCGATGGCTTTGCTCTTGAGTCATGACCCAATCTTCGCTGTCGAGGCCAGCTGGTTCACCGAGCAATTCCCGGCGAACGTTCGCTCTTCAGGGATATCCCTGGGCTATAACTGCGCTTCCGTTATCGCCGGCACGCTGCCCTTCATCGCTACGCTGCTTTTCGCGAGGTTCGGGTGGATGGGACCAGCCTTGCTGTTCAGTCTGTTGGGCGTGATTTCTACGTTGTGTGGGCTAAAAATGCGCGAGACCGCTCCCGCAGTCGCCAAAGAACTGCCATTGAACGAGTCCGTCGCCACGACTGCTCACTCGGCGGCATTGGGTAAAGCGGTGCGGCACTAGGTTCCTCTGGTATTGGGAAGGAGGCTGAAAGCGTCGGTGAGAGATCACCCGCCTTCGGGCAGCAAGCGCGCTCCTACAGGTGGTACCTAACCCGTTGGAGCGAGGCTTGTCCGCGTTCAAATACTTCGGTCTACGTCACTGGCGTGATCTCACCCTGTGAGAACATGGCGCCGTTGGCCAGGGCTAAGCTCGGTGTGCGAGGCGATTGTCGCCGGGCCCGCATCAAGCATGGCTCTGCTAGTTTCAGGCCTTGAGTCTTTTCAGGGCTGCCTATGTGACTGAATTGAAGGAGAACACCCATGCAGCAACAACGCGTCGCTTTGATTTCCGGCGCCAACCGCGGGATTGGTGAAGCGATTGCCAGGCAACTGGTGAGTAATGGCTGGAGCGTTTCCCTGGGCATGCGCACGCCAACAGCGGCCGCTTGGCATGAAAGTGATTCAGTACAAGTCGTGGCCTACGATGCCACCGACACCGCGGGCGAGGCACGCTGGGTTGCCGAAGCGCTGGAGCGTTTCGGGCGGATCGATGCCGTGGTCGCCAACGCTGGCCTGATGATCCGCAAAACCGTGGTCGAAGCCGACGAAGCGGACATGGACGCCTTGCTGGACGTCAACGTCAAGGCACCGCGGCGACTCGCGGCGGCGGCATGGAGCGCCTTGAGCGTCAGCGGCCGGGGGCGGGTGATCATCATGGCCTCGCTGTCAGGCAAACGCGTCAAGTCCGCCGCTTCCAGTCTGTATTCGGTGAGCAAATTCGCCGCGCTGGGCCTGGCTCACGGTCTGCGCCACAGCGGCTGGGATCTGGGTATCCGCGCTACGGCGATCTGCCCGGGCTTCGTCGCCACCGATATGGCCCGGGGCCTGAGCACCCGTGAAGACGCGCAAATGACAGCCCCTGCCGACTTGGCGCTGCTGATCGGCACCTTGCTGGATATGCCTAACGAAGCCAGCGTTGCGGAGCTCAATATCAACTGCCAACTGGATGACAGCTACTGAGGCAAACGCCGCGAATTGAGCGACGCGTTCCGGCAGGCACACCGCGTTATCGTTCTCCGCGGGCAGGCCCGGCTCCAACAGGCGACCGCAGAACCTGTAGGAGCGGGCTTGCCCGCGATGAACGATAACGCGGTGTGTCTCACGCAATGGCTGTCCCTGTGGGAGCCGAGCTTGCTCGCGATAAGGTTGGACGCGATGGGCCTGATATCTGCGGTAGCCCAATCGCGGGCAAGCACCGCTACCACAGGGCTTCCACGTGGCTCGCATTCCACTCTGGGCAGGCGTCGAGCTGTACTGGCAACCGCCCCAGCTACCTTCGGCGCAACTGCCCCGGACTCACCCCGAGACGCTGCCTGAACACGGTCGCCATATGTGCCTGGGAATTGAAGCCGCAAGTGAGGGCGATGTCTGAAAGTCTGGCCGTTGAGTCGCGCATCAGGGCGCGGGCCCTGGTTAGGCGGCGGTCGATGAGGTACGCGTGGGGGCTTTTGCCGGTCGCGGTCTTGAACGCGCGCATGAAATAACCTTCGGACAATCCGAGTAACTGGGCCATTGCCGTTATCCCCAGCGAGCCGCCGAGCCCGTCGTCAATGAATTCATCCAGCAGGCGCAACCGGCTAGCGGTAATCGAGCCGGGATGAGGTGCCGGCAGTGCTTCCTGATCCTGTGCACGCTGAACCAATGTCAGGGCCCAGCTTTCCCAGTCGTCCTCCACCGAAGCCCGCAACAACGCACTGCGCATGCGTGAGGCGAGCTGCGTTGCTCGCTGATCAATACGATTGTTGAAGGCTTGACTGCCCGCCAACTCGGCACCATCGGTGCGGATCACCCGCAGGTATTCACCGCCTTGAGCCGATTCGGACAGCACGTCACAGCCCACCGGGACAAACGCCAGGCCGTTGGGTATCGCGGTGAAGGGTTGTACCCGGTCGCTGCCAATGGCATGCAGGCCGCGCTGGCTGTCGAAGGCGAAACCAATGGCCGATTGGATCGATACGTAGTGGGTCGCGTAGGCGCAGGCGGGTAACAATTCGATCATCCACGGCCCGGCTTCGATACGACGGACCGGTTCAGGCTGAGGCAATGATTGCGTGCGCTTGCGATGGCTCATCGCTGGATAGTAACGAAGAGGGAGCGGCAAAGTCAGGTCAGTTTTTTGAAAGCCAGCGCAAGGCACCTCCCTTTAGGCTGGGTAAAACCTTTGGAGGCACTCATGCACGAACTGACTCGCGACGACATCGAACAGGCTGCCAGCCTTGTCTATCAAGTCATGCCCGCCACCGCGCAATACGCCTGGCCCTTACTCGCCGAACGTCTGGCTTGCACGGTGTGGGTCAAGCACGAAAATCACACGCCGACCGGTGCTTTCAAAGTGCGCGGCGGGATTACCTTCATGCACTGGCTCAAACGCATGCATCCCGAGGTGAAAGGGATTGTCAGCGCCACCCGGGGCAATCACGGGCAGAGCGTGGCCCTGGCGGCGGCTGCGCTGGGGTTGCGGGCACTGATTGTCGTGCCGCGAGGCAACTCGCCAGAAAAGAACAACGCCATGCGTGGCTTTGGTGCTGAAGTGGTGGAGTTCGGCCAGGATTTCGACGAAGCAAGGGAAGAGGCCGCACGCCTGGCGCAGGCCCATGGGCTGTATCTGGTGCCGCCTTTCCACACCGAACTGGTCAAGGGCGTGGCGACTTATGCCCTGGAGCTGTTCACGGCCGCCCCAGATCTTGACACCGTCTACGTGCCGATTGGCTGTGGATCGGGCATTTGCGGGGTCATCGCCGCCCGTGATGCCCTGGGCCTGAAGACCGAGGTGGTGGGCGTAGTGTCTACCGAGGCCATGGCCGCAAAGTTATCGTTTGAATCGGGCGTGCTGCGCGAAACCACCTCGGCCAATACCTTCGCTGATGGTCTGGCCGTCCGCAAACCGGTTCCCGAAGCCTTTGCCATTTACGCCGCAGGTGCAGCGCGGATCGTTGCCGTCAGCGAAGCGCAGATCGGCGAAGCCATGCGCATTTATTACTCCGACACCCACAATCTGGCGGAAGGTGCTGGCGCGGCTGCTTTGGCCGCGCTGATTCAGGAGTGTGAAGCGATGCAGGGCCGCAAGGTCGGCGTGATTCTGTCCGGTGGCAATGTGGACAGATCGGTTTATGCGCGGATTATTGCCTGACTCCAAAGCCCCCGGATGCCTGGGCGCTATTGGATCTGGCGCCACATGATCCGCTGAGAGCCAGCGGCACCGGCTTCGCGCATCCCATATCTGTTGGCTGCTGAATCCGTCACGATTTTCAAGTCAGGTTCCGAGCCGGAGCCCGTCAAAATTGTCGGATTACTGGGGATCCCGTTGAGAAATGCGACTGCAGAAACCGTAATGTCAGCAGCCGTTATCTTGCCGTCTCCCGTGGTGTCGAGTACCCGATAATTGAGCATCCCGCCCTTGACCGCGTCCAGCTCGAACAAACGACCGGTGCCGGTTCCGGCGCTTGCACAAGGATCCAGAGAGGTGACGGCAGCCGTGGTGAAGATGATCCGGCCCCGGCTGGTCTGAGCTGGATAAATGATCCGCTCACCGAGAAACGGGTCGTCGGTGGCCAGTAACAGATACCAGCCTTTTTTGGTGGTCCAGTCCACATCGTTGGTCGATGAGGTGTAGTAGGTATTGCCATTGACTCCGGTCAGGCTGCCGCTGTTGACGGTCTGGACCGCAAGGTTGGTCTGCGTGATTCCCCCGACCCCGGCGTCGGCATCCCAGATTGCATAAAACCCTTGCTGCGCGGTGGTGGTCTTGTCGGTGGCTTCCATGAACTTGCCCGTGCCGACGTAGACGATTTTGCCATTGAGGGGGTGGTCCAACAGCAACGGCTGAACGGTGATGGGCTGAGTCGCGCCCCCAGGAGCTGTAAACAGCGGCTTGGTCCCACCAAACGCTACTGCCCAGCCAGTCGAGGCTGTACTGCTCAAATCAAACTTCCACAAACGTCCTTTGAGGTCGCCTGCATAGGCCGCTTGAACAACGTTCTGGGCGTTGACCTTCAACTTCACCGACGACAGGCCGTTGTCGGTTTCACCATCGACCATCATCGGGGTCTGGATCTCTTTGATCAGCGCGCCGGTATTGGCATTGAGCACAAACAACGACGCCCGCCCGGTGGTACTGCCGTAACCATTGCCCAGCACGACGATACTGGTGCCATCGGCCATGCGCGCCACTTCCGGTTTGGAGTAGGCATAACCCAGGTTATTGAATGGGTTTGCAGCAGACGGTACATCGGGTGCCTTTACCTCCCACAGTGCCACAGGCGTGTTATTGCTCTCATACAGCTTGATCGCGAAATAGGCTTTGCCTCCTGCGCCAACCCCCCCAAATGCGATGGTCCGCCAGGAGTTACCCAACTGCGCGTCAAACACCGCGAGTGGACCATCTGCCGCGAATCTATGAATGCCGGAGCCATAACCGGGCGTCGCAATACTCGCCAGCGCGGGCAGTGCCGTGGACGGCATGTAGGCGTAACGACGCGTGCTGTCGGCATTTAGAACATTGAAGAACCCGTCGTTGGCATTGACCAGCACGCTTGGCGTCATGTTGCTGGCCTTGGTGGTGACGTAGTTGCTGTAACTGGTATTACCGGCGATATCCGCAGATGTCCTGTCCGTCGGCAGGGCTGCGATCAAGGGGGAGTTGACGATATCCCCGAGCAGCCGGGTACGCGCGCGCAGGCTGGGATTGGCCGTACCCATGGTCCAGTTGATTAATTGCGCCCCGGTAACCCCGGTTGGTAAGCCGGTGTTGAGAATGGTCTGTTGGGCGGTGGAGAAGTTGGAGTAATTCAGGGTGATCCGGGCGGGCGTGGTACCGGTGCTCCAGGATTCAAAAACCGGGGCCGTCGCTCCCGTGACGACCGTCGTGTCGGTGGACCATTTTGCCGCGCTCAAGGCGCCCGTCTTTGGGTCGACATCAAAGGCGTTGACCGTGCCGTGCCAATCACTGGGGTCGTAAAACGATTGGTAATAGCGGGCACCGGCGGTCAAGGTGGATGAGTTGGATGCGCCGCCGCCGGTACCAGAGCCAGCCGCCGCGTAGACACTGAAAATATTACTCAGCGCCAGCTGCAGTGAGCCGGACAGGCCGGCGCTATCGTTGGCCTGGTAGTACCTGCCACGACCATGAGCACTGTCGGCAGCGTCGATCAGCATCTGGTTACTGGTGGTGAAACCAATGGTGTAGGTGTTCATGTTCTGCAGAGCGAAGCTGGGGTCATCCCAACTCTTGGCGGACAAATCATTCCCTTCGGCTGCTTTGCGCATATCGATGTCGAAAGCGAACTTCGCGATATCGTCCAGGTAAAGCGTATTGCCCTCGGCGTCACCGCTCAGGTTGGTGCCATCGTTGGCCGCGTTCAAATCCCAGTTAGGAAGGGAACGCGAGGTATTGAGCACGTCATCAGGATCATTGGTGGGGAAGGTGCGGTCATAGGTCGGCAGGCCATCGGTAATGACCACGCCGTAGTTTTTCTGGCAGCGATATTGGATCGGGCTGGTGTATCGGGTGGGAGTTGAATTGTAGAAGGGCTGAAGGCCACGAAAATATCGGGTCACTTCGTAGTAGGTTTCAGCCATGGGCGAGTTGGCTGACGGCACCAACGCATTGATGGAGTCTTGCAGGGTTTTGATATTGGCAGTCGCCTGGGCCTGGGTCACCTCGGTGGGTTGGTAGCGGGTTTTTGTGACCGGAGAAAGATCGAGCACATTGCTGACGATTCGCCCGCCGGGTCCCGGGTTGCCGTTCACCGGATCGTTGTAGGCAGCAAGCCCCATGCGCAGCGTGGGATTGGCGGCTACCAGACCGGTCGCCACCGACTTGGCCACGCCCATACGGTACTGGGTGGGAATTTGCCCGCCCGTCACATCAATCAGGCCGCCCGTGACCGGGAAGGTATCGATCAGCCAGGACAGATAATCGGCCGTGTAGCGGGTCAATCCACCGCCTGCCGGGTCAGGCAGCCTCATGCAATATTGAAGCGCGCCGCGATAAACCGGCACGCCGCCCACCAGGCAATTCACCGACAAGCCGAGGAGGCTGAGTGCCGAAAGCTCTCCCACAGAGACTGTTTCAGTCCCGGAAATGGTGGTCGGGGTCAGGCACGGAATCACGATCCCCAATAGACCGATACAGGTGTAGGAGTACCGTACTGAAGGCCGGGTCGTGACAGTCGGGTCGAAACTGGCCGACCAGATGATGTTGTACATGCTCTGGGAGTTATCGATCAGCAGCATGACGTTGGACGGTACGACTGACGAATTCAACAGTGGAGCGGGCGCAGGCGTAAACGCATACGCCGGTGCCATCAAGTACAAGGCAAGCACCACACCGTAAACAGACTTCATTGCCCGGCGCAGCGACCTAGCAAGTCCCATAAACACTCTCCAGCACCGATCTGGACGTGCCTTGAGTACTGACCGACGTTACCCGGTAAAGCGTGACTGTCGCGCCGCCTGAACAGACTGACGGCAGGACGGCGGGCGTCTTGGTCTGGCCCAGATTCTGTATCAGATAAAAGCCGCCGCCCCAGGCAGTCCAGGCCAGACCCGAACTTGACCCTGTGCCGCCGTAAGTGCCACCGGACACCACCTTCGTTGATTCAGGCGGCGGCAAGCAGTAAACGCACGGCGCCAGGGAGAACCCGTTCGCCAGTATCGAACTCTCGGCGGCACGCAGCACCGCTTCGGCGATTTGAAAAGACTGATTGCGAAAGCTCAGGCTGCTGGCCATCTTTTCTTGTAGCGCTGCACTTTGCATCGAAGAAACGCCCAGCATCGACAACAGCAGGAGAAAGATCAGGCTGACCACCAACACCATGCCGCGCTGTCGGGTAGCCAGGTTCGCTCGGGTTTGGCGCATAAAATTGTCCTCGCGTGTTCCTTCAGAGCCCATGGCGTGACGCGTTCAATAACGTCGCGCAAAGGAGAGCTGCTGGAAAATTCCACGTCGACGCCCATCGCTATCTAGTGATGGGCGGCGCTATCAAAAAGGCTGAGTGTTGCCGGGGCACAGGCCATTGCCGCCGTGATCAGCCGGACGAACAGGCGGGTCAGCTTGCTGCGTATGGCGGGCGTCGGGTGAAGCGCGCTGGCGGTCTGACCAACGGTCGCGATCGCTACAGCCAAAGGACGCGCTTTTGTGGCGCAAAGCGCTTTGCTGAAGTTTTGCAGAGCCCCTGTGACAGGGGGCGAAACGGGCATCGCAAGGGCTGCCAGACGTTACTGGGTCAACAGTCTTCAGCCGTCCGGCGAGGCCGAAATCATTGGCTCTGTGGCTCATACAGTCTCTCCTTGACAACAAGACATTAGGGGAGTCAATGCGTCCTGAACTGATTGGAGCGTAGACGATTGTGTCGATGTGTCATCCCAATGAGTGCCTTTTAGGACCTGTGGCCTCTTTATAGATACAAATGCCGCGCCGCTATTCCCCCAACGAGCCTTTGCTGCCTTGATGACTTCCCCGTTACATATACGTAGTCTTGCCGCATCGCTTCCCACGCAGTTCCCAAAAAAATAAAGACAAAACAGGAGTCATGCATGCAACCGATCCGTCTCGGTCTGGTGGGCTACGGCAAAATTGCCCAGGACCAGCACGTACCTGCGATCAACGCCAATCCCGGGTTTGAGCTGGTGTCTGTGGCAACCCAGGGGCAACCCTGTGCCGGGGTCGAGAATTTCCAGTCATTGAGTGAGCTGCTGGAAAACGGGCCGGCCGTGGATGCGATAGCGTTCTGCACGCCACCTCAAGGTCGATTCGCCTTGGTGCAACAAGCAATCGCTGCCGGCAAACACGTGCTGGTCGAGAAGCCGCCGTGTGCGACCCTGGGTGAAGCCATGGCATTGGTCAGCCAGGCACAGCAACAGGGCGTCACGGGCTTTTTCGCCTGGCATTCGCGTTACGCCCCCGGCATCGAAGCCGCCCGCGACTGGTTGTCGACCCGCACCCTGCAAAGCGTGCAAATCGACTGGAAGGAAGACGTGCGCAAGTGGCATCCGGGCCAGGCGTGGATCTGGCAACCCGGTGGCCTGGGGGTTTTCGATCCCGGCATCAATGCCTTGTCCATCGTGACGCATCTGCTGCCGCTGCCGCTGTTCGTCGAATCAGCGGATTTGCGAGTGCCGAACAACTGCCAGTCACCTATCGCAGCGTCCATCAAAATGTCTGATCCGCAGCGCCTCCCTGTTCGCGCAGAATTCGACTTTGATCACGGTCATGAAGAGCTGTGGAGCATCCAGATTCGATGCGCAGAAGGGGTGTTGCGCCTGGACAACGGCGGTGCGGTGTTGAGCATTGATCAGGTGCCTCAGACGGTTTCGCAAGAAGGCGAATACGCGGCGGTGTATCGCCATTTTCAGCAGTTGATTGGCGACAAAGCCAGTGACCTGGACCTGCAGCCGTTGCGATTGGTGGCGGACAGTTTCTTCGTGGGCAGCCGGACCTTGGTTGAGCCGTTTTACGATTAGAGAATGTTCGACACCTCTGTGATTGGGGTAGTTGAAACCATCCGCTACACCTAGAATCGCGCCCCGATGAATAAAAGGGGCAGAGAGTGAACCAACAGACATTGTCCATGCGCCTGGAACGGGTGGCGGCGCATGTGCCGGCGGATGCACGCCTGGCCGACATCGGCTCCGATCACGGTTACCTGCCGGTGGCGTTGATGCGCCGTGGTGTCATCACGTCCGCAGTGGCGGGGGAGGTGGCGATCACACCTTTTCACGCCGCCGAACGGACTGTGCGCGAGAACGATCTGGAGCGGCAGATCAGCGTGCGCCATGCCAATGGCCTGATGGCCATAGAGCCGACTGACGGGATCACGGTGATCAGCATCTGCGGCATGGGCGGCGAGACCATTCGTGACATCCTCGATGGCGATAAGGCGCGACTGAGTGGCGATGAACGCCTGATCCTGCAACCCAACGGCGGTGAGCAGCCCCTGCGCCAATGGCTGATGGAAAATGGTTATCGCATCCTCTTCGAGGAGGTGCTGCAGGAAAACCGCTTCCACTATGAAATCATCGTCGCCGAGCGCACCGGGCCGGTGGTGTACACCCCCGAGCAGTTGTACTTCGGCCCGCTGCAGATGGAGGCGCGAAGCCCGGCATTTCTCAACAAGTGGACGCGGATCCTGCGCTACAAGCAGCAGACCCTGAACAACTTCGCCCGGGCGCTGCAGGTTGTGCCCGAAGAGAAAATACAAAGGCTTGCCCGCCAGACACGCTGGATCACTGAACTCTTGGCGAGAGCTGTCTAGCCTGTCCATCCGAGCGTCAACGCCGTCAGCACCAGATAGCGGGCCATCTTTGCCAAGGTCACGATGATCAGAAAACTCCAGAGCGGCTCACGCATGATGCCAGCGATCATGGTAATGGGATCGCCAATGACTGGTACCCAACTGGCCAGTAAGCTCCAGCGCCCGAACCGACGGTAAGTCACCTGTGCCTTTTCCAATTGGTGCTGTTTCAGCGGGAACCAGCGCCTGTCCCGGAAATGTTCGATTGAGCGGCCGATGTACCAGTTCACCAGCGAACCCAACACGTTGCCGACGCTGGCGACCACCACCAGCAGCAGGGTCGAATAATTGTGCGAAATCAGCATGCCCACCAGCAGCGCTTCTGATTGCAAGGGCAGCAGCGTTGCAGCGCCAAACGCCGCAACGAACAGGCCCAGGTAGCTGGTTAGCTCAAACACGTATTTATCGGCCAGATTCGAAGTGGAGCGGCATTATGCCTGAGCCACTGGTCCATCGGAGCGCTTGCTCGCGATGAGCTATGAAGCGGTAAGCCTGGTAAACCGCGTCGCCCGTATCGCGGGCAAGCACCGCTCCCACAGAGATCGCATTCCACCTGTAGGAGCGACCGGGGTGGCGCTCCACCTTGCTCGCGATGAACGATAACGCGGTGTGCCTGATAGACCGCGTCGCCCAAATCGCGGGCAAGCACCGCTCCCACAGGTTTCGGCGCTCGCCTGTAGGAGCGAGCTTGCTCGCGATGAACGATGACGCGGTACGTCTGATAGACCGCGTCGCCTAGTTCGCGGGCAAGCCCGGCTCCAACGGACGACCGAGATCTCTGTAGGATCGACCGGGGTGGCGCTCCACCTTGCTCGCGATGAACGATGACGCGGTGTGACTGGTAAACCGCGTTGCCCAAATCGCGGGCAAGCACCGCTCCCACAGGTTTCGGCGCTCGCCTGTAGGAGCGCGCTTGCCCGCGATGAACGTAAACGCGAAATGTCTGGTAAACCGCGTCGCCCTTATCGCGGGCAAGCACCGCTCCCACAGAGATCGCATTCCGCCCGTAAGAGCGCGCTTGGATTTTTCCCTCGTATCCCGACCCCGCAGCCATCATCATGGCGGTCGCTCAATGCCACATGGAATCCGCCAGGATGGACTTACGCGACCTTTACTACTTTGAAACCATTGCCGACCTGGGCAATCTGGGGCGTGCGGGCGACAAGCTTCATCGTACCCAGCCAGCGCTGTCCAAAAGCATCCAGCGTCTGGAACAGGACCTAGGCACCGCACTGTTTTTCAGGGAAGGGCGGCGCATGCGTCTGACGCCTGCCGGAGAGCTGCTGCTGATGCGGGCCCGGCATTTACGGCAAGGCGTGCAGGAAACCCGGCGGGAAATTCAGGACTTCGCCAAAGGTACCGTGGGCAATGTACGGCTGGGTTGCGGGCCAACGGCCGCCGAATTCCTGCTGCCAAGTCTGGTTTCCCTGTTGCTGGAGACAGCACCGGACTTGACCCTGGAGTTGATCACCGGGCAGAACGATATGTTGCTCAACGCGTTGCGCACCGGCCAGTTGGACTTGCTGATCTGCCCACTGTCGGCAGTGGATGTCGCGGAGTTCGAAACCTTCGCGCTGCTGCAGGACGAGGTGGTAGTAGTCGCCAGCGCTGACCATCCGCTCTTTGAAAAGCCTGTCAGCATGGCCGCCCTGTGCAACTGGCGCTGGGTCTTGGCCGCGCCTACCGTCGCTACGCGGCGCTGGATCGACAATGCATTCTTCAATCATCAACTGGATATGCCTCAGATCCAGATCCAGACCAATTCCGTCAATATGATGCCTCGGCTGATCGCGCACACCCCGCTGTTGAGTTTCATCTCCCGGCATAACCTGGGGGTGGGGAAAATCGGTGCAACCCTGCGCGAAGTGCCACTGACTGAAACCACCATGAAGCGCAGCTTCGGCCTGGTTACCCGCCGCGAAGCCTACATCTCGCCCCCCACCGCTTATATGGTTGATTTGCTCAAGCGCGAAGGCGCCAGCCTGTATACCGATCATTCCGAACTCGTCTGAACACTGTCTGAGTGTTACCCATTGCCCCAGCTGTGGCAGGCTGTGGGTACGTATATCAATAAAATTCATAGTTGAATAAAAAAGCGGAAATGGATTTATACAAAAAATAAGTGAAACATAGGTGCCAGAGCGGTTGACGTCCGTGAGCAACGTCAACACCGCTGCCAACAATGAAAATAAGGCGCCCATCATGACTTACACCATTCTCGTCACAGCCGAGCGCCTGGCCCCCGCGGGACTGAGCATTCTCGAGCAGCAAAACTGCCGGGTATTGTTCGTCCGTCCGGGCCAAGAGGTGGCCGACATCGAGCGACTGATGGCCAGCGAGCCTGTCGACGCGGTGATCTCGCGCACGTTCGAATTGAGTGAGCAGGCAATCGCCGCCTGCCCGACCTTGAAAGTCATTTCCAAGCATGGTGTCGGTGTGAGCAACATCAACGTTGCGGCGGCGAGCGCAAGAGCAATTCCGGTCTACGTCACCCCCGGTGCCAATGCTCAGTCGGTCTGCGAAATGACCCTGGCATTGATGTTCGCTGCGGCGCGCAAGGTCAGTTGGATGGACAGCGAAATTCGCGCCGGGCGCTGGTCCCGCGCACAAGATGGCCTGCAGCTGAGCGGCCGTACATTGGGCCTGGTGGGTTTTGGTCAGGTGGCGCGCAAAGTCGCGACGGTTTGTCAGGCCCTTGGAATGTCAGTGCGGGTTTACGATCCGTTTCTGCGCGCCGACAGCGATCTGCTCTGTGCCGTAGCCGTGGATTCACTCCAGACACTGCTCAGTGAATGCCATGTACTGAGTCTTCACGTGCCACTCACCGCGCAAACTCGCGACCTCATCGGTGCCGCCGAATTGGCGCTGCTGCCTCAAGGCTCGTTGTTGATCAATACCGCACGAGGCGAGGTGGTGAACGAAGCGGCGCTGATTGACGCGTTGCGCAGCGGTCAGCTGTACGCCGCCGGTCTGGACACCATGGCCCTCGAACCTCTGCCATCGGACAGCCCGTTGCTGAGCCTCGACAACATTGTGCTCACCCCTCATGTCGGGGGCTCGACTCCGGCTGCCCTGGCCGCCATGGCCCGTGACGCAGCGAATAACGTTCTGGATTTCCTCAACGGTAAGCCTGTGCCGCAGACCTCTTGCGTCAATGCTGCCCAGCTTGCCCTCTGACTGGAGTTTTACCATGACCGCTTCGGCTCTCAATGACTGGCCCACCGGCTACCGCATCAATCCCCGCAACGACCAGCTTGACCCTGCACTGATCGAAGCCTTTCGCAGCATTCCGGTGGCCGTGGCGGGCGATTGTCTGGGGCGCAACATCGGTGCCCGGGGCTTGCACGTCTACCATGGCGACCTGTCGCTCAAGCTCTGCGGTCCGGCGTTCACGTTGCGCGTCAGACCCGGTGACAACCTGATGGTGCACAAAGCCCTGATGATGGTGCAGCCCGGCGATGTGCTGGTGATCGACGGCGCAGGCGATGTCAGCCAGGCGGTGATCGGCGGCCTGGTGCGCACCAGCGCCTTGCGCGTGCAGTTGGGCGGCATTGTGATCGACGGGGCGGTCCGCGACCTGGAAGAACTTGCCGAAGGCGTCCTGCCGGTGTTCGCCGCCGGGCACACCCATCGCGGCCCCAGCAAGGATGGTCCCGGTGAAATCAACGTACCGATTGCCTGTGCCGGCCTGTGTGTCATGCCGGGCGACCTGATGCTCGGCGATGCGGACGGCGTGCTGGCGGTGCCTCAAGCCGATGTCGCAGCCTTGTTGCCCAAAGCTCTGGCCCACCTTGAACGCGAAGCGTCGATCCGCGAAACCAATCGTCTGGGCACCGCTGACCCGGAGCGCTTCGATGCGCTGTTGCGTGCCAAAGGACTACCCGTCTGATCGCTTCGCCCTGACATCCTGCTCCTCATCGCTCTTGACCATTGATGCCGGTGGCGGGCATGCCGCACCCGTAAAAGTCACCCAGATAAAACTAAAAAAAAGAGGGAAACCATGCTGACGATCCTCAGCTATACGATGATCACTTGCTTCATGTACCTGGTCATGAGCCGGCGTCTGTCGCCTTTGGTGGCGCTGATGCTGGTGCCGGTAGTATTCGCCTGCATCGGCGGTTTTGCCTCCGGGCTTGGCCCGATGATGATTGACGGGGTGAAGATGCTCGCACCCACGGGGATCATGCTGACGTTTGCCATCCTCTATTTTTCGATGATGACGGATGCGGGGCTGTTCAACCCGCTGGTCAAAATGATCCTCAAAGTAGTGAAGGGCGATCCGCAGAAAATCGTGATCGGCAGTGCCATTCTCGGTATCTGCGTGGGCCTGGACGGTGACGGTGCAACCACTTACATCATCACCACTGCGGCGCTGCTGCCGATCTACCGGCGCACCGGGATTCGTCTGCAAGTCATGGCCACCGTGTTGCTGCTCAGCAATGGCGTGATGAACATGCTGCCATGGGCCGGGCCGTTTTCCAGAGCCGCCAGCGCCATGCATGTCGACATCGCCGAGCTGTTCATGGAAATGCTGCCGATGATGCTTGCCGCGGTGGTCTGGGTGGTGTTTGTCGCGTTTCTGCTGGGGCGCATGGAAAAACGTCGCCTGGGAGTGATCGAGCTGCGCGAAGGCGAGGGCATGGACCATTTCAAGGAATCCCGTCCCGGTGACTGGCGCTTTGTATTCAATGCCGTGCTGACCATCACCCTGATTGCCTGCATGGTCATGAGCGTCTTGCCGCTGCCCATTCTGTTCATGCTCGCGTTTGGTTTGGGAGCGGTGGTCAACTTTCCGAAAATCGAAGAACAGAAAGCCCTGATCGCCCGGCATGCGGACAATGTGATGCTGGTGTCGCTGCTGATTTTTGCCGCCGGGATCTTCGTCGGCATCATGACCGGCACCGGCATGATCAAAGCCATTTCCGAAAGTCTGATCTACATCATTCCCGAATGGGCGGGGCAGTACATGTCGCTGATTACCGCAGTGATCAGCATGCCGGGCACCTACGTCCTCACCAACGACGCGTTCTATTTCGGGATCTTGCCGATCCTGGCCGACACCGCCAGCCACTATGGCATCGGCCCGATGGAGATGGCGGTCGCCGGGTTGATCGGTCAGCCGGTCCATGTGCTGAGCCCACTGGTGGCATCGACTTACCTGCTGTGCGGTTTGCTGGATGTCGACTACGCCAATAACCAGCGGATTTCACTCAAATGGTCGCTGGGTACGGTGGGTGTGATGTTCGTGATGTCAGTGATGATTGGCGCGCTTTCCATATTGCATTAAGGGCGGCTTTGCACCGATGCAACCTGCTGAGCTGGCTTTATGGGCTACCGCAGGTTGTGAACAGCGGTGTGCCAGACACAGCGCATTCGTCGCCGTCGTAACCTCGGACAACTCCTACAGGTCCGCGGTGTACCAGACAAAACACAAAACCTGTAGGAGCTGCCGGCGGCTGCGAACAGCGATCTGCCTGACACGTCGCCATGGCGGCCTCGCGGTGCTCGTGAGCTCCTGCAAAGAGCATCGGTTTCTCAGATGGTTAATTCATGTTTGATGGAGAACATTCCATGCACAACAGCGACATCGATATTCTGATCAGCGAAGTCGGTCCCCGTGACGGGCTGCAAAGCGTCAAAGGCACCATGCCAACGGCGCTGAAGATTCAGTGGATTTCGGCGCTGGCGGCGTCAGGTTTGCGTGAGATCGAAATCGGCTCGTTCGTGTCGCCCAAGCTGCTGCCGCAGATGGCTGACGCAGCCCAATTAGTTGCCCATGCGCGAACCCTGCCGGGGCTGTTCGTTACCGCGCTGGTGCCCAATCTCAGAGGTGCCCAGGCTGCTTTTGAGGCGGGCGTACAGAAAATCACGCTGCCGATTTCAGTCAGCGAGCAGCACTCGCTGGCGAACATCCGCAAGACCCACGAACAGGTGATCGAGGAGGTTCGCTTAGTGGTTGCGTTGCGTAACGCGCAGTACCCCGATGTCCAGATTGAAGCCGGGTTGTCCACCGTGTTTGGCTGCACGCTGCAAGGTGTCGTGCCGGCCGACGATGTACTGCGCATGGCCTTGACCATGGCCGGGCTGGGTGTTGACGAAGTCGGTCTGGCAGACACGGTGGGCTACGCCAATCCGACCCAGGTGCGTCAGTTGTTTACCCGGCTACGCAACGAGCTGGGACCTGTCGCTGGCAGTGCTCACTTTCACAATACCCGTGGGCAAGGCCTGGCGAATGTCGTCGCGGCCCTCGAGGCTGGCGTGACCACCCTTGATGCTTCTCAGGGCGGGCTGGGCGGCTGCCCTTATGCGCCGGGTGCCTCGGGCAACATCGTCACCGAGGATCTGGTCTACCTGCTGGAATCCATGGGGCTGCGTACTGGTGTCGACATCGATCGGTTGGTGGCCGCGCGGGAGTGGTTGCATAAAGGTCTGCCGGGTGAGCCGCTTTACGGCTTCATTCCTGATGCAGGTGTCGGCAAGAATTTCCGTTACGCAAGCAAGGATCAATGAACATGCAATCGACGCCTGAAAAAGCTTTGCCATTGGCAGGCATCCGCGTGATCGAGTTCGTGCATATGGTCATGGGCCCGACCTGCGGCCTGGTGCTGGCCGATCTGGGAGCGGAGGTTATCAAAGTGGAACCGGCGCCCGCCGGTGACAACACCCGGCGCCTTCGCGGTTCCGGGGCTGGCTATTGGATGACCTATAACCGCAACAAGAAAAGCTTTGCCGTGGACATGAAAACCGAGGAGGGGATGCGAGCGGTGCGCAAGCTTATCGCCAGCGCCGACGTGGTCACCGAGAACTTCCGCCCCGGTGCCATGGAAAAACTGGCCTTGGGTTATGAACAGGTCAAAGCGATCAAGCCCTCGATCATCTACAGCTCCATGAAAGGTTTTCTGCCGGGCCCTTACGATCAGCGCACTGCGCTGGATGAGGTGGTGCAGATGATGACCGGCCTAGCCTACATGACCGGTCCGGTGGGGCGACCGCTACGGGCGGGGGCGTCGGTGAATGACGTCATGGGCGGCATGTTCAGCGCTATTTCGATTCTCGCCGCGTTGCACCAGCGCAACGCTACAGGGCTGGGCCAGTTTGTGCAGACCGGTCTGTTCGAAAACTCGGCGTTTCTTGTCGCACAACACATGATGCAGAAAGTGGTCACCGGCAAAGCCGCTGCGCCGATGCCCAATCGCGTGTCGGCGTGGGCAATTTACGACGTGTTCACTACAGCCGACGATGAGCAAGTATTCCTCGGTGTGGTCAGCGACGGTCAATGGCAGAGCTTCTGCAAGGCATTCGGCTTCAGCGAATGGGCGCTAGACCCCGCGCTGGCCGGGAATAATCAGCGGGTGCAGGCGCGTGACGATATTTTGCCTCTGGTCAGAGCTTGTCTTGCCGGTATCAGCAAGGTGGAAGTCATGGACCGCTGCGAGGCGGCCGGGCTGCCATTCTCGCCGATTCAACGGCCAGAAGACTTGTTCGAGGATGCTCACCTGAACGCATCCGGCGGCATGGCAGCGTTGACGGCGCCTGATGGCTCGGAAGTCAAAGTGCCGATGTTGCCGTTTGAAATGGATGGCCAGCGTTTCGGCGCTCGCTTGAACGTGCCTGAGCTGGGCAGTCATTCCTCGGAGCTGCTTGATCAACTGGGTTATACCCCTGAAGAAATCCGCGCGCTGCACGCTGCCGGTGTGGTTAAAAGCTAGGGATACGGCGACCACATCTATTGTGGAAGCGGTGCTCCGCGTCGCCCGGTTCGCGGGCAAGCCCGGCTCCAACGGACGACCGAGATCTCTGTAGGATCGACCGGGGTGGCGCTCCACCTTGCTCGCGATGAACGATGACGCGGTGTGTCTGGTGAACCGCGTCGCCCCAATCGCGGGCAAGCACCGCTCCCACAGGTTTCGGCGCTCTTCTGTAGGAGCGCGCTTGCCCGCGATGAACGTAAACGCGAAATGTCTGGTAAAACGCGTCGCCTGGTTCGCGGGCAAGCCCGGCTCCAACGGACGACCGAGATCTCTGTAGGAGCGACCGGGGTGGCGCTCCACCTTGCTCGCGATGAACGATGACGCGGTGTGTCTGGTGAACCGCGTCGCCCCAATCGCGGGCAAGCACCGCTCCCACAGGTTTCGGCGCTCGTCTGTAGGAGCGCGCTTGCCCGCGATGAACGATAACGCGGAACATCTACCAGATCCGGTCGCCCGTTGGCCTCAATGCCCGTGCACTGTCCATGCAACAAGCCGGGCAACCATCGGCCGCACTATTAACACGCAAATGAATGCCGAAGGCATCGCCACCTGGTAGGCATTCATCACATTCCTCATGTAATGTTCGTTCACTCCAAACTCAGCCAGGGTGATGACCAGGCACATCAGAAACGCCATGATCGTTGCCATGTACAGGGCGAATACGTAGGGCGTCGCGCGTTTAGGGAGGCGAATTCGCCGATTGGTTTGGGTGTTGCTGAGGGTCATGGGTTGCCTCTTCAGTATTGAGTGTCTGGTCAGGCTAAGCTAGCAATTTGCCAGACAGTGCAGTAGAGGCTTGTCGATTGAATGATTGTTAAGTAAACCCAACGAATAAAGTGTGTGGTGTCGATGGATCTTCTGGGCTTGATCAATACCTACATTCGCGTGGTGGAAGCCGGCAGCATCGCCGCTGCCGCTCGCGCCATGGGCATGAGCGCCGCTGCGGTCAGTCAGAGTATTTCTCGGCTGGAAAAGCATCTGGGCGTGCGCCTGCTATCGCGGACCACTCGCACTATGGTGCTGACCGAAAGCGGTGCGCGTTACTTCGAAAAGGTGCGCCACATCCCCCGTGAAGTTGAACTGGCCTCACAAGTCGCGGCCTTAGCCACGGAGCCTCAGGGGCCGCTACGTGTCGCGACCACCGCAGCTTTTGGTCGCCACGTGCTGGCACCGCTCATGCCCGCTTTCAAAGCTGCTTATCCTGGCATCAATGTTGAACTGATCAGCACTGATCGGCGGGTGGATCATCGGCTGGAGAACATCGACGTCAGTCTGCGCATCAACGCCCAGTTGAGTGATCGGCTGGTGGCCCGGCGCATCGCATCCTTTGCGTTTGTGTTCTGCGCATCCTCCGCTTATCTGGACCGGGCGGGAGTTCCGGTCACGCCAGATGACCTGAAGGCTCACGCCTGCCTGGTCTTTCGCTACCCCACCGACGGACGTTTTCTGCCCTGGAACTTTATCGTCGAAGGCAAGCGCTGCGAGGCGAAGGTCAATCCGGAATTCGTCTGCGACGACATAGACATGCTCGCGCAGATTGCGTTGAACGGCGGCGGAATCGCTCGTCTCGCAAGCTTCATCGCCGGGCCGCTGATTGAAAGTGGCCGACTGTTGCCGCTGTTCGAATCAGGCAAAACCGTCGCAGCGACTGCGGAGTCCGAGCCAATGGACATCTACGCATGCGTCACTGAGCGATCTGCATTGAATGCCAAGGCCCGGGCGTTTATCGATTTTCTGGAAGGTGCGATCGGGCGGTGAAGTGCCTGAATGCGAATAGCAGTGTGCCAGACACACCGCATTCGTCGCCGTCGCAACCTCCGACAACGCCTACAGGTCGACGGTGTAACAGGCAAAACGCAAAACCCGTAGGAGCTGCCGAAGGCTGCGAACAGCGATGTGCCAGACAACCCGGATTTACGGCCCCGCAGGCAGCTCATAACGACGCTTGATGCGTGCGAGTTCGCCTGATTGGCGCAGTTGCTCCAGAGCGCCGGCCCAGGCAGCGACCAGCCTGTCATCAGAGTCGGGACTGAAGGCGATGTAGAGTGATGAGCGATACAACTCGATGGGGATCTGGCGCAACGTACCGTCTGGAATACCCAACTGGCGACTGTAGTAGGCGACCCCGGCATCGGTGTCGCCGATGATGATCTGAGTGCGCCCGGCCAGTAGCATGCGGTACAGCTGCAGGCTTTCGGTGGCACTGCGGTCCAGGTTATCGAAGCCCATTGAGCGCAGCAGGTCCGGCAGCAGCCCGGCATGGCGGGTAGTGATCTGCGGGGCGTGCATCAACTGCTCCAGAGAACTGATCGGCGGCGCCTTCGCCAGCTGCCAGGGATGGATAGACTCCTCGACGATCGGCCCGACCCATTTGAACGATTGCTCACGCTCCGGGGTGCGGAACATTGAATACAGGATGGTCCTGGGTTTGCTCTTCAAGACATGTGAGGCGCGCATGCTGGGCAACAGCACCATCTCGAAATCATCACCGGTTATCGCCATGATTGCCCGGACGATCTCGGTGGTCATGCCCGTGATCTGATGGTTTTCCCGGTAGTTGTAGGGCGCCCACTCCTCAGTCACCACCTGATAGCGCTCGGCACCGGCCGATAGGCCCGTCATCAGACAGAGCAGCGCAACAGTCACGGTCGGGTAATTCACATTTTCTGCCTGTCGAGCTGTTCGGTGTTACAGCACTCGGTGTCCCGTCGCGGAGCCGATTGAACGGACAAGGCAAGCATAGACGGTAAAACGAGTCCGGCAGGCAAGCTCCTCAGCTCTGTGAGGTAGTGGTGCCATCCTCACCGGATTCAGCCGCCATTTTCAGCCGGTCAGCTTTGCTGATGTATCTGTCTTTATTGACGGGAGCCAGTTTGGCGCTGGCTTTTTTGGCGTTGGCCTTCAGGATCTGATTCAGTTTCTTGCGACGATTCATGTTTCTACCCGGTATGTCAGCACGTTGAAATATCCAGCACGAACTTGCGACGCGACCCTTTCGAGAGTCGCTTTTTTTCAGCGGCTGAAGGTCGTTTTTAAAGTGGGCGTCTGGAAAAGCCGCCACAGTACGGACTCGCAGTGACCCTGTCCATGCTCCTGCGCTGGGTGGAGCCAGAGAAAAAATCACCATTCTGCGTCTCGACCATGCCGGTACGGCAGACTCGGTGCCCGGCGCTATATACTGCCGGCCCTCAGCTTGTATCCGGAAGAAGTCCATGCGGCAGGTGTTGCTTATCGTTGATGTTCAGGAAACCTTCAGTCCGCCTGAGTGGCTGGTCGACGGTGTGCGGGCATTTTCAGCCATGATCCCGACCATCGCTTCGGTCGAACTCCATGACGAACAGGTCACGCCCTTTGAGAAGCAACTCGGCTGGCATCCTGCGGCGCAGGACGAGAGTCTGGTGGAAGCCGACAAGGTGTTCATAAAGCACGGTTACGGGCCGACAGCCGAGTTGATCGACCACGTCAGGGCCTGGGGCGCCGAGCGGGTGCTGGTGTGTGGCATGCAGACCGAAACCTGTGTGCTGGCCGCCGGTTTTGCGCTGTTCGATGCGGGACTGTGCCCGACGCTGGTGACTGACCTGACGGTTGGGTCATCGCTGGATCGGTCGGGTCAGCTTGGGATCGACCTCTGGAAGCATCATTTCCGCCAGGTTACGACCCGCGCCGAGGTGATTGCCGACTTGGAGACCGGATCCTGGCAAGCCCTCTAGAGTCTGGCCATATGACGGCGCTCAAGCCCTGGTCTGCGCCAGAATTCTCCCCGCGTCCCGTGCAGGCGGTAAGCCGAATACACGCGCGTAATCCCTGCTGAACTGCGTTGCGCTTTCATAACCCACCTCGAACGCCGCCGCTGTAACGCTTTTCGCGCTGCCGACCATAAGCATTCGTGCCTGGAGCAAACGAACTCGCTTCTGGTACTGCAGGGGGCTCAACGTCGTCACTGCTTTGAAGTGGCGATGGAAGGCCGAGATGCTCATGGCCGCTTTCTGCGCCAGGCTCTCGACCCTGATAGGTTCGGCAAAATCTCGTCGGATCCATTGGATAGCCAGATTTACCCGGGCCATGGCGGTGTCCGGCGCCGCTATTTCACGCAGCATCCAGCCATGCGGCCCTTGCAGTACGCGAAACAGGATTTCGCGCTCATAAGCCGGGGCGAGGGCTGTGATGGCGTCCGGGTCGCCCAACAAGCGCAACATGCGCACCCAGGCATCCATCAATTCTGGCGTTACTGCGGCAACCGAAAACCCGGGTTTGTTGTCCGTGCGAGCGGCAGGTTTAGGCAGGTCTGCCAACAGTGTGGCCAGGACAATCGGGTCGAGGGTCAGGCTCACCGCCAGGTAGGGCTCGCCGGACGCCGCCGGATGCACGGTGCCCACGGCGGGCAGCTCAATGGACATGACGAAGTAGGTCGCCGGGTCATAGCGCAGCGTGCGATCACCCACGGTCAGGGTTTTACTGCCTTGCAGAATCAGGTTGATCATCGGTTCGTAGACCGCCGCCAGCATGTGTTCGGGAATCTTTCCCTGAACCATGGCCACGCGAGGAATGCCTGTTTCTGTCCGGCGGTTTTTGGCCTTGGCAGTCAAGGCGCGCAATTCAGTCAGTTGGTTGTTCATGCCGAGCATGCTGACCGGGTCATGCCGACCATTGCAAGCAAAAAGCAGAAACAGGCAGGTTTCGAGGAGGAACGGCTGCGCCCACGATGCTGATGGCTCTTACTGTGGAGGCTCATTCATCGACAGTGGAGCAAGGACATGGGCGTTATCGTCATTACCGGCGGCAGCCGCGGCATCGGTGCCAGTGCAGCAGAACACGTTGCGCAGCGGGGCATGGGGGTCATCCTCACCTACAACCGACATCCTGAGGCCGCCGAAGCGGTGGTGCGCCGCATCGAGCAGGCTGGTGGTCAGGCCACGGCCCTCAAACTCGATGTGGCGGATGTTGGCAGCTTTGCGGGTTTCAGAGAGCAGGTCGTCGCGACCCTCGCGGATCGTTGGGGTATCAACACGCTCGCCGGTTTGGTCAATAACGCAGGCTACGGGCTGTTCGCCCCGCTGGAATCGGTGAGCGAAGCGCAGTTCGATGGGCTGTTCAATGTTCATCTCAAAGGTCCTTTCTTTTTGACCCAGACCTTGCTGCCCTTGCTGGGAGAGCAGGCCAGCATCGTCAACCTCACCAGCGCCACCACTCGTGTAGCCACTGCCGGGGTTGCGCCTTATGCGGCGTTCAAGGGGGGGGTGGAGGTGCTGACCCGCTATATGGCCAAGGAGTTTGGTGAGCGGCACATCCGTGCCAACGCTGTTTCACCCGGCGCGATTCGAACCGAGCTGGGTGGCGGGCTCAATGATGAGTTCGAGGCCATGTTGGCCGCACAGACGGCGCTGGGTCGAGTGGGTGAGCCTGAAGATGTTGCTCGGGTCATCGCCATGCTGCTGTCGCCAGAGGGCGCCTGGATCAATGCTCAGAGCCTTGAAGTCGCGGGCGGTTACATCATCTGAAGATCGGGGAGATTGCCATGCTGGATCATATTTTTCTGTCGGTGAGCGACATCGCTCGCTCCATCGGTTTCTACGAGGCGGCTCTGACGCCGCTCGGCATCACCGCTCGCCATGACTATGACGGGAAGGATGGCCCGCCCGGGCACCCCGATCTCAAAGGCTTCGGCGCTAACGGCCGGATGTTCTTCTGGCTGCGCGAAGGTCAGGTGCAAGCACAGATGCAGGGCCATGCCGTACACGTCGGTTTTGTCGCGCAAAGCGAAGCAGAAGTGAAAGCGGCCTACACGGCGGCGATGGCCCACGGCGCGGTGGACCATGGCGCACCGGGGGCACGTCTGCATTACGACCCGAACTACTACGCCGCCAATGTGCTGGACCCGGATGGGTACAGTCTGGAATTCGTCTATAAAAACTGGCAGCACGTCCAATGAGCACACTTCTGATTTACGGCGCCACGGGTTATACCGGACGCATGGCAGCACAACGAGCGAAGGCTCTTGGCCTGCCTTTTGAAATAGCCGGTCGTAACCGCGAAGGTTTGTTGGCGCTCGCCGAGCAACTGGAGGTTCCTTATCGAGTGTTTGACGCAGGCCCTGAAGCGTCGCGCTCGCTGTCGGGCATCAGCGTATTGCTGAATTTCGCGGGCCCCTTTGTGCACACGGCGCAAGGTCTGATGCGGGCGTGTATTGAGGCCAGGGTCGATTACCTAGACATCACCGCCGAAATCAACGTCTACCGGTTGGCCGAGGGGTTGGGGGGCGAAGCGGCGGAGGCTGGCGTGATGCTCATGCCCGGTGTGGGCTGGGACGTCGTACCCACCGATAGTCTGGCCATGCAGGTCGCCCAACGCACCGCAAATCCCGTGGCGTTGAACATCGCGCTTCAGGTCCCGGGATCCATGTCACGTGGGTCAGCAATGAGCGTCAGTGAAATCATTGGTGCTGGTGTGCTGGCGCGGGTTGCTGGCGACCTTGTTAAAACACCGGACGCGCAACCGCGTGACTTTGATTTCGGTGACGGACCGGTTCTGTGTGTGCCCTTGTCATTTGGCGATCTAGTGACGGCTTGGCATTCGATGCGCATACCGAACATTGCGATGTTCGTGAATCTCTCAGGTGATGCTTTCCCGGAAGGGGATTTGTCGCAACTGCCTGATGGTCCGAGTGCCCAGGAGCGTGAAGCGCACCGCGCACGAGCCGTGGTGGAGGTGGTTGGTGCGGACGGCAGCGTTTTGCGCTCGGTGATCGAGACAGTCAACGGTTACAGCTATACGCCGCTTGCGGCTATCGAAGCAGCGCGCCGGGTCTTGGCAGGCGAACGACGGCCGGGGTTTGAAACGCCAGCACGGGTCTTCGGGGCGGGTTTCGCCGAGAGCATTGCAGGAACGATGATTACCGAACTTTAGCCAGGTCTGTCGCCCGGCTGAGTTGTCCGCGATAAGTCTGGGCACGGTAAGCCTGATATCTGGGGCGGCGATTTGAACCGCGCCGCATCTTGTACCGGAGGCAGACCAAACAGGCGGGCGTATTCGCGGCTGAACTGCGAGGCGCTTTCGTAGCCCACGGTGTAGGCAATGGACGTGGCATCCAGTGTGTCGAACAACAACAGCCAGCGTGCCCTGAGCAGGCGTAAGCGTTTCTGGTACTGAATGGGCGTCATGGCGGTGACGGATTTGAAGTGCCGATAAAACGCCGCGACGCTCATGTCCGACATCACTGCCAGCGGCTCCACGCGAAAGGGCTCGGTGTAGTGTTCTCGAATCCACTGGCTTGCCCGCCGAATCTGCGCCAGTCGCCCATCCGGGCGGGCAATGTCACGAAGTATCCCTGCCAATGGTCCCTGCAAGGCGCGAAACAGAATCTCACGCTCGATCATCGGGGCCAGTACGGCGGCTTCGTGAGGGCGATCCATGAGGCGCATCATCCGTAACCACGCGTCAATCATCTCTGCCGGTGCAGGCACCGCTTCGAAGCTTGAATCGCTGTGATGTGCGGCGCACTTGTCTTCGTTCAGCAACAGCGTCGAGATCACTGCCGGATCCAGAGTGAGACTGACCGCCAGATAGGGCAGGTCAGCAGCGCTGCGATGAATCTGGCCGGTGGCTGGCACATCGACGGGCACCAGAAAGTAGCTCCCCGCCGGGTAGCGAGACACCTCATCACCAATCGACAAGGTTTTCTGACCCTGAAGCACCAGGTGCGACAAACCGGCAGACGCTGGCTCGTCTGCGGGCGCAATACTGAGTGACGCAGTTCGTTGTGCTCTGACGGTGGTATCCGCCGGCACCGAATTTTTGTAGAGACCTCACTTCGCTCGGAGAACTATCAGCTAATGAAACTCGAAGGAAAAATTGCCGTTGTAACAGGCGCATCCAAAGGCATCGGTGCTGGCATCGCCAGAGCATTGGCCGAGCAGGGTGCAACCGTGATCGTGAATTACGCCTCCAGCCAGACAGATGCCGATGCGGTGGTTGCTCAGATCACGGCGCAGGGTGGCAGCGCTTTCGCAATACAGGCTGACATGAGCCTTGAGGCTGATGTCGTGCGCCTGTTTCACACAGTGAAAACGAAATACGGCGCTTTGGATGTGCTGGTCAACAACGCCGGTGTAGCGGTTTTCGAAATGATCGATGACTTGACCACCGAAGCCTTTCACAAGCAATTCAACCTGAATGTGCTGGGCTATCTTCTGGCCGCGCGAGAGGCGGTCAAACTCTTCGGGCCTAAAGGCAGCATCATCAATATCAGCTCGATCCTGAGCACTGACCCGTACCTGGCGTCCAGTGTGTACTCAGCAACCAAGGGGGCGGTTGATACTCTGACCTTTGCATTGGCCAGGGAGTTGGGCGCGCGTGGGATCAGGGTCAATTCAATCTTGCCTGGGCATACCAATACACCGGCTACCAATGGCAATTTTGCTGGCGAACTGGGTGAGAAAATCCTTGCCGGGACGCCATTGGGCCGTTTCGGCGAGCCGGAAGACATAGCGCCGTTGGCTGTGTTTCTTGCGTCCGAAGATTCGCATTGGGTCACCGGCGAATCCATCCGGGCTGCGGGTGGCGTGCGCGGGGTCGGTTACTAGACGAGTCGGTTCTGCCGGGCGAGGCTGCGCGCAATTGCGCACGGCCGACCCTTCATTCAGTGATGATCCGTTTGATGCGTTGTGTCAGTGCAGACATCGAAAACGGCTTGGTCAGCAAGTGCATGCCCGGCTCCAGCTGTTCCTCCCACAGCGTTGCGTCGTGGACATAGCCGGTGATGAACAGCACTTTCAGATCGGGTCGCAGGCTGCGGCCGGCGTCGGCGACCTGGCGGCCGTTGATGCCGCCGGGCAGGCCGACGTCGGTCACCAGCAGATCGATTTGTTGATTCGATTGCAGCACCTGCAGGCCGCTCGCTCCGTCTGCCTCTTGCAGCGCGGTGTAGCCCAGGTCTTCCAGGACTTCGATGATCAGCATGCGCACCGCGGGCTCATCGTCGATGACCAGCACTGTTTCGCCTTGTCCGGCGGCAGAGGGCGGCAGTGGAGCAGGGGTGTCATGGGGCGCCGTTGCTTCCACCTGGGACCTTGGCAGGTACAGGGTCATGGTGGTGCCGACGCCTGGTTGCGAATGGATCTGCACGCTGCCACCCGACTGGCGCACGAAACCGTAGATCATCGACAGGCCCAGGCCGGTGCCTTCGCCCATGGGTTTGGTGGTAAAGAACGGGTCGAAGGCATGGGCGATCACATCGCTGCTCATGCCGGTGCCGGTATCGCTGACGCTCAGTGTCAGGTATTCGCCAACCGGCAAGTCGTACTCAGCGGCGGCACTGGCCGCAAGGGTGCAGTTGCCGGTGCGAATGGTCAGCGTGCCGCCGTGGGCCATGGCATCCCGGGCATTGATGCACAGGTTGAGCAGGGCGTTTTCCAGCTGGTTGGCGTCGACCTGGGTCAGCCAGAGGTCTGTCGCATTTTGAACCTGCACCAGGATGGCAGGGCCGATGGTGCCGCGGATCAGTTGCAGCATCCCGGCGATCAGGCGATTGACGTCGGTAGAGCTGGGTTCCAGGGTCTGGCGGCGGGAGAAGGCCAGCAAACGATGGGTCAGGGCCGCGGCACGATTGGAGGCGCCGTGGGCTGCATCGAGGTAGCGGTCCATCTCGCTGAAACGGCCTTGGCTGACCCGCAGCCGCAGCATCTCCAGGCTGCCCATTATCCCGGTCAGCAAGTTGTTGAAGTCATGGGCGAGGCCGCCGGTCAGTTGCCCGACGGCTTCCATCTTCTGGCTCTGGCGCAGCTGTTGTTCCAGCAGCCGCTGGGCGGTCATTTCGACGCCTACCCCGGTGCGTCGCACAGGCTCACCCGCGCCGTTGAAGTAGGTATGACCACGGGAAAGCACCCAGCGGATCGAGCCGTCCGGGTGGACAATACGGTATTCGAGTTCCAGGTCGCCGCTTTTGATCAGCCCGTTGGACATGGTATTGCGCAGCGCGGCGAGGTCATCGGCGTGCACATTGGCAAGAAAATCCTGCCGCTTGATACCGGCTGCGGCTTGCACGGGATCAATGCCGTACAACTCACTGATGCCCGCGTCGCAGTAAAAACAGTCGTTGGACACTTCGTAAGTCCAGACGCCCACGCCACTCACCGCCGAAAGGGCGAGACGGGTGAAGTCCATCGAGTCGTATAGCGCCGTCTCGCCGGCCTGCTCGGCAGTCACGTCCCGGGTGCCGGCCTCGCCGCCCTGGGTGATCCGCAGAACTGCCAGGCGAGCCTCGTCGACGCTGGCGTAGTGTCCCTCGTGCACTTGGTTTTCAAGCAGGGTAGAAAGTGCAAGGTCGAGGGCCAGGTCCCGGGGTGCCCGATAGGACATGCGCAGTGCTCTGTACTGGGAAGTCGATGGAGGCGCCGATTATCACACAACGTCGGGCAAAATCGCCCCCTGTTGAGCTGATTGATGTCAGTTTGATTCCGGCAAGCCCGGTCGCCTCGGGCGCGTCATTACGGCAGTGCGTTGAGCAGACGACTGACTTGTGCAAGCTCCCAGGTGCTCAGCAGCTCCACTGGATCAGTGCCATAGCGTTGCCACGCCGCCATGGACACGGATCGCCCGTCGGGGGAATGGCAGAATTCGCAGTGCCTCAAAGCGCCGTTGGATGTGCAGAGACCAAGTGTCCAGCCATCGACGGCTATGTTCACCATGCCGCTGGAAGCCGTGGTGGCGAGGCTTATCACCCGAGTGCCCAGCGCAATATCTCTGAGCAGTTGGCAGACTTCTCGCGTTGTCAAAACGGTGGCAGTCATGGCGTTTTATGACCCTGCTGAAGGCTCGACAGCCTACAGTGAAGATTGGCCAGAGTCAGAACGAATGACAGGCGACTGGCCCGGAAACGCTCTCTTTGATCGCCGCAAAGGTGTGTGGAGCAGGTTGCTCCGCGGGTTGCGCCGAAGGGATTTCGAGTGCTTGTTCGGTTGAGCAGCATAGCCCGCTTAGCATCACGGATTTTGCTTGCAGCGTTTTAGCGGCTTTCGCGTGGTTCGCTGCGATTTCACTAAGAGTTGACACGGTACATCTCCTGATAATAACCGGCGCATCGCTGCGTCCTTGAGCACTCATTGGATGCTGCACCGTCAGAATTACGTCGCGGCGGTGCAGTTGGAGTGGTGCTTTGCAAGCCTCAAGCCAGTGGGCATACCAGTCAGCGCTTTGCGGGCCGGCCTGTTAACCCCCAGTTGCTCGTGCTTGCTCAAGCCTGCTTATTGACAGGTAACCCGCGTCATCGTTCATAGCGGGCAAGTGCTTGGGTAAGACTGGCTTTAGCCCGAAAAGCGGCATCTTTAACGAAGCAGATGCGCGCATTTACCCAGGACATCGAGGGTCAACCGGCCCCTATAGGCGCTCACGAGCAGCACGAGCCAGCGATGGTGTGCCGACTGACACCGCTATCGTGGCCTCGCGTTGCTCGTGCGCTCCTACAGAAAGCATTCCGATTGAGGCGGTTATCGATGTGTCATGAGGCAATGGTCTCATCCGGGCCCGGCCATTCTTCATCCGGGATGTCCCAGATATCGCCGTCCTTGACCCCGTCGATCTCATAGTGGGTGAGGTATTCGCTGAGCATATTGGCAAAGTTGCCGACCCTGGTTTCCTGCTTGCCTTCTTCGATCAGCATCGGAATCATCGTCGCCAGCGCCGCGACTCCCGCCGCTGCGAAGCCCAGTGTTCCGGCGAGCATCGGGATGACTCGGGTGGTCAGATTCACGCCGAGCAGGCCCAGGCCACCTTCAACTGTTGATGCCAGACCGGCCATGATGCCCAGCGAACCGGCGGTAATGCTCAAGCCGCCGGCCACTGTTTCGCCTTTTCTGATCGACTGGACGCCGTCGAATATGCCGTAAGCCCCCGCAGCGATGCCGGCAATACCGCCGACGCCCTTGGCCGCCTCTTCAAGCTTCTTCAGGTTGGTGGTCAGCTTTTCGTGGAGTTTGGTCTGGTTCTGCAGGCTGGCGTTTTCCGGCGAGACATCGTCGAGCAGCGAGCCAACCGTGTTGAGCAGGTCGCCGTCGAGTTTGCCTTTCACTTCTTTCAGGTAATTCTGGTAGCCCTTGATGCCGCCTTCGGTCAGCAGCGTTGCGGACTGGACCGAGCCGGTGGTGATGTCGACGATTTGCCGGTCAGTGAGTTTGCCCGCGTTTTTCGCGCCTTTGGCGATAGTGATGCCGGCCATGAACAGGCCGCTGACGCCATGCAGAACGCCTTTGCTCGACGCTTCCTTGACCGACGAATCTTTGCTGAACAGGCCGAGGCTATCAATGGTCTTGGTGCCCTGACGCAGCAGGTCCCAATCGCCGCGGAACGTCGCCAGTATCTGATCGGGCGTCGCGACAGTGCCGTCGGCGTTGATCAGCAGTTCCGGGCTGTCCTTGCTGATCTGCTCGATGAGAGCTTTGACTTTCGTCTCATCCAGTTGATCACCACCATTAACGCCGAAGGCCTGCTTGATGTCATCGAACGAGGCATCCTTAAAGGCATTGTCCTGAACGATTTTGCTGAAATTCTCATTCAGCCGGGTATCGAATTTACCCGTGAACTCAGGGTCCAGCGCGGCGTTGTACATCGCCACTTCCATGCTGAAAGCGCTGGTGGCTTCTTCAACCGTATGGTCCTTGAGCAATTCGTTCAAACGGTCACCTGAAACCAGTGACTTCTCATAGAAGTCTTGCAGCTCCTGATTGTGGGATGAGCTCTTCACCGCGCTCTGGAGTTCGCTGACGTCCTGAATGCCGAGGGCGGTCTGCAGGCTCTGCCCGGTGGCGAAGAACTCGGCAAGGATCTGCTGCTGATCAGTCTTGCCGTCTTTGGACTTCGCCTCCCACAAGCTATCCAGAGCTTTGCCGGATTTGACTTCGTCCTGGTAGGTTTTTTCCAGTGCCTCTTTCAGCGCCGGGCTGGCGTCCACCAGTTTTTTCAGCTCACTGGTGCTGTTTTCGCTCATGTATTTGGCGACTTCCTTGTCGTCCTGGAGAATCGCGATGTGTTCGTTGACATCGTCCAGCAGCTTTTGCGCGTCTGGATGGCTGCGCACGATGTTGGCGATGGTGACCTGCGACTTGTCGTCCTTCCACATCCCCGCGCCACTGCCTTGAATGATCAACTGCTGCGCGGTCTGCAAGTCCTGAAGCACAGCGGCCTTCTGTTCTGCGGTGTAGTTCTCCGGATGCTCGAACACATCTTTGCTGAAGCCTGATGTATCGACTTTTGCCAGCAGATTGTTATCGGCGATCAATGCCAGTAGCGCGGTGACCGAGGTAGCGTCCTTGGGCACTGAGCTGCTCTTGAGCCAGCTCTGGATATCACCTTGGCTAACGTGCCCATCAGGGCCCTTGCCCAGCGGATTCTTGGCGTTATCAATGAGCTGGAAGGCGCCTGGCTGGGAGAAGAAGTCCAGCGCCTGCTTGACCTCGTCACTCAGCTGGGTGTTCTGCTCCTTGTACTCCCTGAGGTTGTCCGCGGTCAGGTATTTGCCCGCGCCGGTCTTGCCCTTGATCGCCTCGAAGTTGTCATCAAGAATCGCCGCGTACCTGGCAAGGGTTTTCGAGGCTTCATCGGCGTCGGGATTGGTTTTCAGATAATCCTTGTAACTGCCGATCTCATCGGTTTTTTTCAACTCCGGCAGTGCCGAAAAGCCGTATTTGCCGAAGTCCTGCAGGCGACCTGCTTCAGTGCCGTGCTTCGCTTCGCCGCTCTTGGTGAAACCGTCGACACTGCTGTTGAACACATCGCCACCGGACAGTGCTTTACCTGTTGCATCGAACATGCTGATCCGGTCCATCACCTGACCTGCGCGATAGGCGGCGTCGGCGTCTGTGTCGAAATCGCCGACCTGTTCCTTGAGCATGTCCTTCACGCCGCTTTGATTGCCCAGATTCTTGAGCAGGGGATTGTCGTCAATGATTTCCTGGGCCGAGCGCTGATCATTCTCCGGGCGCTCCCACTTGATACCCAGAGCCTCGGCCTGTTCACGGCCTTGCGGGTCGTTGCTGGCGCTGGACAGGTCCTTCAATTCACCTTTGAGATTGGAAAAGCCGTATTTGCCGAAATCCTGCAGGCGACCCGCCTCAGTGCCATGTTTGGCGTCACCGCCCTTGGTGAAACCATCTACCCGGCCATTGTTGACATCTTTGCCTGCGACCCGATTGCCACCCTCGTCGAGCTTTTCGATATGTTCCAGCACTTGGGTGGCCCGGTAAGCGGCATCAGGGTCATTGGTGAAATCACCGACCCGGTTTTCAAGCATTTTCTTCACGTCGCTCTGGTCGCCAAGATTTTTCAGCAACGGACTATCGTCAATTATTTCCTGCGCTGTGCGCGTGTCGTCTTTCGGCCGCTGCCATTCAATGCCCGCGTCTTTGGCCTGCTTGACAGCCAACTCCCAGGCTTCACCGGCTTTCGGATCTTCTGGTTTAGTGTTGACGCCTAGGGTGGTTACTGCTTTGACGGACATTGTCTGTTCCTTATAAAAGTTCGACAGAAAGTGCAGTGGCTATATGAGATTAGGTACAGCGACGTAAAACTCACGACTGTTTAACTGGCGTAAGTGGGGCATTTAGATATCGCACTTAGTGGCTAACTAGTGGCAATTAACCTGAGAGCTTTCTAAGCTGCATTCATAAAAAACCACGGGGATGAAGTTACGATGACACTCCGGGTTTTCTGCGCCGCCACGAACTTTGCAAAGGTTGGAAACGCTGACTGGGTCACGTTCGAAGGCTTGCAGGTGTGCCTGAAACACGCAGGCCTGCAGGAGCTGGCTTTGGGAGCTGGCTGTGTGAAGTGCCGGGGGGCGCGCGGGGACCGTGTTTTTCAGGCACACCGCTTTTGTAGCCGTCGTAACCTCGGGCAACGCCTGCAGCAAGCTGCTTTACTCAAAATGAGGCGAGGATACGTCCCAGCATGGCCATGGCTTGCTCGCTGCGGTCATCCCAGGGGTATCCGTAATTGAGCCGTGCGCAGTTTTGAAAGCGCTGGCTGGCGGAGAAAATGGGGCCGGGTGCCAGGCTGATGCCCTGTGCCAGAGCCAGTTGAAACAGCTGCAGGGAGTCAACCTGCTCAGGGAATTCAAACCACAGAAAATAGCCGCCTGCGGGCTTGGTAACGCGGGTGTTCGCGGGGAAGTAGCGGGTCGCAGCGGCCAGCATTGCACCCTGTTGCAGTTCCAGTGTGTCGCGCAATTTCCTGAGGTGGCGATCATAGCCGCCGTGCTTGAGGTAATCGGCGATAGCCGCCTGAGCCGGCACGGAAGGGGAAATTGTGGTCATCAGCTTAAGGCGATTGATCTGCTCGGTATAGCGCCCGCCGGCGACCCAGCCCACGCGGTAGCCCGGCGCAAGATTCTTCGAGAACGAGCCGCAGTGCATCACCAATCCGTGCCGATCCAGACTTTTGATCGGATTGGGCGCCCGGGTTCCGAAGTACAGCTCTGAATACACATCATCTTCGATCAGCGGGATGTCATGGGCGGCCAACAGGTCGTAAAGCATGACTTTCTTGTCTTGGGTCATGCTGGCACCCAAGGGGTTCTGCAGGCTGGTCATGAACCAGCAGGCCTTGATCGGCAAGCGCTCCAGGCTGTCTTGCAGGGACATGAGGTCCACGCCATCACGAGGGTGGACGGGGATCTCGACCGCCTTGAGTTTCAGCCGCTCCAGTACCTGAAGGCAGGCGTAGAAAGCCGGGGCCTCAATAGCAACCAGATCACCGGGTTGAGTGACACATTGCAGGCACAGATTCAGCGCTTCCATCGCGCCGTTGGTGATCACCAGCTCATTGGCCGGCAAGCGGACGCCGCTGATCATGTAGCGCAAGGCAATCTGGCGCCGCAGCTCCGGGTTGCCAGTGGTCATGTCGCTGACGATGGCCGCGGGTGACATCTCGCGAACTGCCGTTGCCATGGACCTGGCCAGGCGAGGCAAGGGATAAAGCCACGGGCTTGGAAACGCTGACCCGAAGGGAACTGTTTCAGGGTCTTTGAGGGATGCCATTACCGAAAATATCAGCTCGCTGACGGCAACATCAGTGCCCTCACTGACATGCCTGACCAGCTCCGGCTCAACCATCGCGCTTGCGGAACACTCCCTCACGTAATAGCCCGAACGCGCCCGCGCCTGGATCAAACCTCTGTCCTCCAGCAGGTAATACGCCTTGAATACCGTTGAAGGGCTGACCGAATAAGTGCGACTCGCCATTCTTACTGACGGTACCTTTTCCCCGGGCGCCAGCATGCCGGTGCGGATCAGTTCAGCGATGTCGGCGGCGAATTGTTCGTAGCGTTTCATGAGCGTTGTCTGCGGGGGCGGGACACCCATCATGGGTGAAAGTCTGTGCTGAGAACAGCCTCAAACATTGCAGAAAAAAGCAGATCAGACTGAGCCGCAGGACCTGAAAGAGCGGGCTAGCAATAAAGATGCTTCAAATCTGCTGGCCTCTTCGCGAATGAATTCGCTCCCACGGGGTCGGGTGATTTTTGTGGGAGTGGGGCTTGGTCTGGGCCGCCTCCGGACCATACCGGCGCCGAGGTCTATCAGGCAGATCGCGTCATCGTTCATCGCGGGCAAGCACCGCTCCCACAGGGTACGCGGCACGCCAGGCGCATCGCGTCATCGTTCTTCGCGAGCAAGCTCGGCTCCAACAGGGTACGCGGCACGCCAGGCAGATCGCGTCATCGTTCATCGCGGGCAAGCTCGGCTCCAACAGGGTACGCGGCACGCCAGGCGCATCGCGTCATCGTTCTTCGCGAGCAAGCACCGCTCCCACAGGGTACACGGGACGCCAGGCGCATCGCGTCATCGTTCTTCGCGAGCAAGCTCGGCTCCAACAGGCGACCGAGTCTTCCGTTGGAGCGAGGCTTGCCCGCGAATCGTAGCGCCTCGGTGTAGCAGACTGCGTCCGATTACTGTGGGAGCGGTGCTTGCCCGCGATGAACGATGACTCGGTAGGACTGCTGAACCGGAGTGTCTGTATCGTCCGGATGCGGCCCAGACCAAGCACCGCGCCCACAATGACTGCAGTGTGCAGGAGCTGCATTGGCCCGGTTATCAATCCAGATCAGCCGCCTGATGCCGCTCCGCTAGCTGACTGGCTTCATCGCCCCAGGTTCGGTTGACCCGCTTGCCACGGATAACCGCAGGTCGCTTGGCGATCTCTTCTGCCCAGCGCTGCACATGGGGGTATTCATCGACAGCCAGGAACTCGGCAGCCGAATACAGATTGCCCCGCACCAGTTCGCCGTACCACGGCCAGACCGCGATGTCGGCAATGGTGTAGCTGTCGCCGCCCAGATAGGGGCTGTGGCTGAGGCGTTGTTCAAGCACGTCCAGCTGACGCTTGGCCTCCATGGTGAAACGGTTGATGGCGTACTCGATTTTCTCGGGGGCGTAGGCATAAAAATGCCCGAAGCCACCGCCCAGATAAGGTGCCGCACCCATTTGCCAGAACAGCCAGTTCAGGGTTTCGGTCCGCCCGGCAGGGTCGCCAGGCAACAACGCACCAAACTTTTCCGCCAGATAAAGCAGGATCGAGCCTGACTCAAATACCCGGATCTCGGGCTGCGCACTCCGATCCAGCAATGCCGGGATTTTCGAGTTGGGATTGACCTCGACAAAGCCGCTGGAAAACTGATCACCCTCGTTGATACGGATCAGCCATGCATCGTATTCGGCGCCGCTATGCCCCAGCGCGAGTAGCTCTTCCAGCAGGATCGTGACCTTCACACCATTGGGTGTGGCCAGGGAATACAGCTGCAAAGGGTGCTTGCCTACGGGCAATTGCTTTTCATGGGTCGGCCCGGCAACAGGGCGGTTGATACTCGCAAAGGCACCGCCAGATGATGCTGCGTTCTTCCAGACCTTGGGTGGCACGTAAGGGGCGTTGCTCATCAAGAACCTCCGGGTAATTGGGGGATGTGTGAGGATGGGACAGGCTGGGGCGCAGTTTGATTCAACAGCACTTTCGTGCGGCAATCGCTGCACCCTGTGGGACCTGCCGACAGTGTCGCGTCAGATGACCCGCAGCATCACTGCCTGTCGGGCGGCCATTTGCGCGGCCTCCCAGCGTGACCCGCGCAACCCCGGGGACAGTGTTGAGTCCCGAATCCGGATGGTTTGCGTTTGACGATTGCTACTATCGCGGCCCCTGAAGTTTGTAGCCCATGCCGTGAACAGTGTGCAACAACGGAGTCTCGAAGGACTTGTCGATGGTCTTGCGCAGCGTGTAGATGCTGGTTCGCAAGCTATCCGTGTCAGGCGGGGCGTTACCCCAGAGGGCTTGTTCAAAATCCTTGCGCCTGACCACCGCCGGGCTTTTGCGCATAAGCAGTTCCAGCAGCACTCTGTTGGTCGGGTTGAGTTTGAGCAGCACGCCTGCGCGTTTGACTTCGAGCGAGTCTAGATCGAAGGTCAGGTCATGCACTTGAATGATGTTTTTTTGCACACCCTTGAAGCGCCGGGCCACCGCCTCAACCCGGGCAAATAACTCAGACAAGGCAAAGGGTTTGACGATGTAATCATCGGCGCCCACTTGGAACCCGGTCAGACGGTCATCCAGTTGGTCTCTGGCAGTGAGCATCAGGATGGGTACGTGCTGGCCGGTATTTTCCCGGATGCGTCGGCAGACCGTATTGCCGTCCATTCCAGGCAGCATCAGGTCCAGAATGATCGCGTCAAAGTTTCCCGTCACCGCGAGATGCAACCCGGTCACGCCATCCAGAGCACCCGACACTTCACAGCCCTTGAGCGTGAAGTACTCCGACACATTGGCCAGGATGTCTTTATGGTCTTCAATAACAAGTATGCGCATGGACCGCTCTTTTTATTCTGCTGACCCGATTGAACAGGCCGGTGGTGTTGATGAGTGTTCTGTAGCCGGTTACTGAACTGCCAACGCGCTGCTTGTGTTGGCCTTTCTGCAGCCTGCGAACATATCCAGCGCAGGGTCGTAAACTTTGCTGTGAACCTGCAATAAACCGAGCATCGAGTGGAAAAGGTTGTCCTGGCTCAAGGGTGCGTTGCGGGTGTTCATCAGACAGTGGCTGTCAATTGAGAACGACTGCTGATAACTGTCGGAAAACCACGCCAGCATCGGCACATGCTTTTGTTGATCAGGTGCGAGCACGTAAGGCGTGCCATGCAGGAATAGATTGTATTCACCCAATGATTCACCGTGGTCTGACAGGTATAACATCGCGGTGTCGACTTTGTCCTGATTGCTGCGCAGGATATCAATCAGGCTGGCCAGCACATGGTCGGTATAAAGCAGCGTATTGTCATAGCCATTGACGATACTCTCCCTGCTGCAATTGTCCAGGGCGTTGCTTTCGCACACAGGGGTAAACTTCGCAAACTCTTTTGGATAACGCTTGAAGTATTCCGGACCGTGACTGCCCATTTGGTGCAGTACCAGCACGGTATCTTTATCCAGGTGTTCGATAAAGTTCTGCAGGCCTTGCAGTAATATTTCGTCCCGGCACTCGTTGTTGGCACACAACTGAGGGTCTTTCAAGTTACTGACATCCTGAACCGTTACTCGATCGCAGGTGCCCTTGCATCCGGATTGGTTGTCACGCCATATCACGTCCAGACCGGCGCGCTTGAGAACGTCGAGCAAACCTTCCTGGCTTTTTGCCGTGGAAGCGTTGTAGTCCTTGCGGCCCATGTTGGAAAACATACAGGGCACCGATACGGCCGTTTCAGTGCCACACGAGTGAACATCGGTGAAGGCAACCAGGCCATCCTCTTTTTGCAGCTGAGGTGTCGTGTCGCGGTTGTAACCCAGAATGCCGAAGTTCTCGGCCCGGGCACTTTCGCCTACCACCAGAACCGTCAGGGATTTACGCGTGTGTTGGGCCCAGTCACTACTCAACTTTGCATCTTCGCCTATCTTCAGAAACGGCTTCTGGGCGGTGACGACCTGCTCACGCAGGTAGCCGATGGATGCGCTGAGGTAGTTGCTGGGCACGACCATCAGGCGCAGCTCCTTGTGATTGCGAAACAGCGATGAAAGCCCCTGGTAATTGACCAGTGCAACGCCAGCGATCAGCACGGCGCAGGTGACGCTGACCAACGCTTTGCTGATCAGTTCGTGGTGCAGGCGGCGGTACGTGACGGGGGTTTTCCACAGCAGTAAGGAGGGCAATACACCGAGCAGTGCAAGGTAGATAAACAGTTTGAGTGACAGTAAATCCCATACTTCAGTGGCATTGGTTTCGGCGAAGTTACGCAACATGCCGGTGTCGATCAGTACGCCATACCGATTCATGAAGTAAGCGACGCCTGCGCTGATCATGAACAAAGCGATCAACAACGGCTTGAAAACTCTTTTAAACGCCAGAACGGTAAGAACGATATTAAATACAAAAAAAATCATGACGCTGAAGGCAATACTTAACATCACGCCTGTGCTGCTGGTGTCAGTGATAGTAAGGAGGTGCTGCCAGAAGGTTGCGTTAAAGCCGAGCAACAAGAAGGCGCTGGCGAGGACCGTTACAACTTCAGGGCGAACTGCTTTGCTTTTAAACATGCGTCATCTACTTGAAAAGTTACGGAGCGCTGGCGGTCATGCAAAAAAAGCGGTGCTGTCTCCAATGGCGTGGACTCTAGGGCGGCTGGGATAAAATTTTTGTGAAAAGCATGCAAACAAATGGTGGTGGCTGTCAGCTTTTCATTGGACTGTTACAGCGGTTTTTTCACCGAAAACAGAAGCATTATCAATCGGTGCTTCAACTTATTTTTTACATTGTTTTCACTGCTCAACCACGGGGCAGGTCTTATCGTCCTGTCATTGATTCGGGTGAAGTTATGCGGGCAACCCTCAACTGGCACCTCAGTTCTGAATATTCAGCAGGAGCAACACGGTGGCCCCTACGTTAATGATTGGTTCGGTAACTGCGCGACCCTTTTCTCGAAAGCGGCGTTTCAACTACGGTCGGATTGTACTGCTCACCAGTATCGTCACCCTGGCGACGGTTTCTGGCTGGTTCCTGGCAGCGACTCCCGTGGTGGATCTTGGCGTCAGCGGCAATATGCTCAAGTCTGGTCTGTACCAACGCTGGGCGCGGGGCGATGTAGTGGTCATGGTCAGGCACGCCGAGCGTTGTGACCGGTCCGGCAATTCGTGTCTGGGCAGTGCCGATGGAATTACTAAAAATGGCAGCAATGCGGCAGTGGCAGTGGGTTCCGGCTTACAGCAACTGGGCCTTGAAAATACCCGGATGATCGCCAGCCCCTTAACTCGCACCCGGCAGACCGCGGATTTCATCTCGGGGCAGGCGGTGCCTACGCAAAACTGGGTCAGCGAGTGCGACAGCGGCTTCAAAGATGCCGTCCTGGCCAGCAAGAAACCGCAACAGAACCTGGTGCTGATTACCCATAGCGGTTGCATCGATCAATTCGAACGCAAGATGGGCGTGCATGCCCCAGACCGCAGCAGTGATTACACCCAGGCGTTCTTCGTTCAAGTGGATGGTCGCCATGCTCCGAAGATCCTCGGATCGCTGGACGCTGCAGAGTGGAAAAACCTGACGGTAGGACAGTTCAATTGATCTCTTCTCTAATGAAAGACCCAGGCTCCCGGTCTGCTTTTTATTACCGCAATCTGGGTTTGCCCTTGCTCCTGGCGCTGCTGACGTTTCTGGCTTTTGACCTGACCGAGCTGGATCGGTTGTTCAGCAATCTGTTCTACGACCCTGTCGCTGGCGTGTTTCCGATTGGTGAGAGTCATCTTTTCGAAAAAATCACTCACAAGTGGGCGCGGATCATCCCTAACTGGACAGGCGAATTGGCAATCATCGGTGCGCTACTGTCTTTTATCTGGCCGTTGCTTGAGAGGTACCGGGAAAGTCGCTTTGCGCGTCGTATCATCGGCTCGCGGATCTCCCGGCCATTGCAGCAGTTACATCGCTACAGGCTGGATTTCTTCTTCATTATTGTCGCCTTTGCCCTGAGTACCGGCGTCATCCATTTCCTGAAGAGCCATACCAGCATCTATTGCCCGGTGGAAACAACGCTTTACGGCGGCACCGAGTTGCACCGCGAATGGTTTGAAAACTTCACCCTGTGGCGCGAGGCCGGGGCCGGACGCTGCTGGCCGGGTGGTCATGCCTCAAGCGCGTTCAGCCTGTTTGCCCTTTATTTCATCGCCAGACGCTATCGCTGGCAGCACTCGTACCTGTTGCTGGCTGGCATAACTGTCCTCGGCCTGGTCTACGGCACCACCCGGGTATTGCAAGGTTGGCACTATCTGTCGCACACCTTCTGGGCAGGGATCTTCGTCTGGTTGAGCACGCTGCTGATCGCGCTGTTCTTCTACGGACGTTCAACCTTGCAGCAGCCGATTCGCAAAACTGCCAGATCGGACGGGAAGGGTGCTGACACCTTGCAGCTTCCCGCTTCGACCTCGTCAGTCAGCAACTGAAAAAACACTGCACTTTCAATTCTTGTCGGAACTTGTTCATGGCCAATGCACTACCGCTTCCTGTCTCGCGCCCTTTTGATTTTCGGCTCTGGCTGGGCTTCCCGTTGCTGGTCATGGGCTTGCTGCTCTGGCTGGACCCTGCAGGTCTGGATTTCGCCATTGCCGAAAAATTTTATGTTCCAGGCAGCGGTTTTATCGGCCGTAAGAGCTACTGGCTGGAAAACATCCTGCACGATCGCGCCAAGCAGGCGGTGATTCTGCTGAGCGTGCTGATCGTCATCGGGTTTATCGCCAGCCTGTTCCGGCCGAAATGGCGTGAGTGGCGCCGCCCGTTGGGTTACGTGGTGCTGGCGATGGGTCTGAGTACCGCGATCATCACCCCGCTCAAGGCCCTTACTGCGGTGCAGTGCCCATGGAGCCTGAGCGAGTTCGGTGGGACAGAGACGTTCACGCCGCTGCTCAGTGCCCGAGCTGAAACGCTCAAGCCAGGGCGGTGCTGGCCAGGTGGTCACGCATCGACCGGTTTTTCGCTGCTGGCCCTGTTCTTCGCGTTACGTGACCGTCATCCACGCGGCGCGCGTATTGCGCTGGGCGTTGCCCTTGGGCTGGGGGTGATTTTTTCCGTGGGGCGCATGCTTCAGGGCGCTCACTTCCTCTCCCACAACCTCTGGACATTGCTGTCTGACTGGGTGATTTGCGTGCTTTGTTACCGCTGGCTGCTCTATCGCCCGGCAACTGCAGGCTCGATCAGTGAACGTAATCTGATATCCAAAAAAAGAGCGGCCGAGTAGGCCGGCCGAGGTGAGCATCATGTCTGTCTCAGTTCACAACGTGTCGACGCTGGCCGCGCTGTTAGTGGCCGTTGCGCTGCTGGGGGGTTGTCAGAGTACCCGTGAGCGCTTGCTGGCGCAGGGCTATCCAGCGCCCTTCGTCAGCGGTTTCGAAGACGGCTGTGGCAGTGGTCGGCAGGCCGCCGGTGCGCTGGCGGAGTTTCGGAAAAATGTACCGGCCTATCTGGCGGATCGTTATTACGCGACGGGCTGGGATGATGGTTTTCGTCAGTGTCAGGCCAATGTGAACAGTGACTTTGAGCACCACGTCGGCATCGACAGCCAGGCGGACCGAAACTGGCAACACAGCAAGGACCAGAGCTGGAGCAAGGCGTTGGGGCGCAAAGCGCAGCCTTGAAATAACTCTGCCATCAAACTGTAACCTGGCACCGGCTTAATCTGCCGGCATCGCCCGTGTTCAGGCACCACCCCGACGCAGGGCGGAAACTCATTGAGAACGCCCCCTAGTGAAGGCACAATGCGTGTCCTTTTTTTGGCCGACCTTGCCGGAGGCGTCGAAATGATCAAAACGCCGTACTACCTGATCGATAAACAGAAGCTGCTGGGCAACATGGAGAAGATCGCCTACGTGCGCGAACACTCCGGGGCCAAGGCTCTGCTCGCGCTCAAGTGCTTTGCTACCTGGTCGGTGTTCGACCTGATGCAGCAATATATGGATGGCACCACGTCGTCGTCGCTTTACGAGCTCAAGCTCGGTCGTCAGAAATTCGCCGGCGAAACCCATGCCTACAGCGTGGCCTGGGCTGACGACGAAATCGAGGAAATGCTCGAGAACTGCGACAAGATCATCTTCAACTCCATCGGCCAGTTGCAGCGCTTCGCAGAGGCTTCTGCCGGCAAAGTGCGCGGTCTGCGCGTCAACCCTCAGGTAAGCAGCTCCGATTACCTGCTGGCCGACCCGGCGCGTCCGTTCAGCCGTCTCGGCGAATGGGATCCGGTCAAGGTCGAAGAAGTTATTGGGCAAATCTCCGGCTTCATGTTCCACAACAACTGCGAGAACGGTGATTTCGGCCTGTTCGACCAGATGCTGGGTACTATCGAAGAACGCTTCGGTCACTTGCTGCATAAAGTGGAATGGGTCAGCCTCGGCGGCGGCATTCACTTCACCGGTGAAGGCTATGCGCTTGACGAATTCTGCGCGCGCCTCAAGGCGTTCTCGCAGAAGTACGGCGTGCAGGTCTATCTGGAGCCGGGCGAAGCGGCGATCACCCAGAGCGCTTCTCTGGAAGTCACCGTGCTCGACACCCTGTATAACGGCAAGCACCTGGCCGTGGTCGACAGCTCCATCGAAGCCCACATGCTTGACCTGTTGATCTACCGCCTGAACGCCAAGCTGGCACCCAGCGATGGCGAGCACACGTACATGGTGTGCGGTAAATCCTGCCTGGCCGGAGATATTTTCGGCGAGTACCAATTTGATCGTCCGCTGGCCATCGGCGATCGGCTGTCGTTTGTTGACGCAGCGGGTTACACCATGGTGAAGAAAAACTGGTTCAACGGGCTGAAAATGCCGTCCATCGTAGTGAAACAACTCGACGGTACAGTCGAGGTGGTTCGTGAGTTTGGTTTCCACGATTACCTGTCCAGCCTTTCGTAAGCTGGCAGATAAGGAGAGAGAAAGAAATTGAAGAAAAATGTTCTTATCATTGGTGCAGGAGGTGTCGCCAAGGTGGTGGCCCACAAGTGCGCGCAGCACAACGACGAACTCGGTCGTATTGCTATCGCGTCGCGCAACATCTCCAAATGCCAGGCCATCATCGACAGCGTCAAGGCCAAGGGTAGTCTCAAGCAGCCCGCCGATATCAAAGCCTTCTCGCTCAATGCACTGGATATCGAAGCGACCAAGACGCTTATCCTCGAGACTGAATCGCAAATCGTCATCAACGTCGGTTCATCGTTCCTGAACATGTCGGTGCTGCGTGCCTGCATCGATACCGGCGTCGCTTATCTGGACACCGCCATCCACGAAGAGCCAGGCAAAGTCTGCGAGACGCCGCCGTGGTACGGCAATTACGAGTGGAAACACCTCGAAGAGTGTCAGCAGAAGAACGTCACCGCCATTCTCGGGGTGGGTTTCGACCCAGGCGTCGTCAACGCCTATGCCGCACTGGCGCAACAACAGCATTTCGACCGCATTGATTCCATCGACATCCTCGACGTCAATGCGGGATCACACGGCAAGTATTTCGCGACCAACTTCGATCCCGAAATCAACTTCCGTGAATTTACCGGGCAGGTGTACAGCTGGCAGAACAGCCAGTGGACCACCAACAGCATGTTCGAAGTCAAACGCACCGATGATCTGCCGGTAGTAGGTTCGCAGAACCTGTACCTGACCGGTCACGATGAAGTGCACTCGCTGTCCAAAAACCTCGACGTGCCGAACGTGCGTTTCTGGATGAGCTTTGGCGAGCATTACATCAACGTTTTCACCGTGCTCAACAAGCTGGGCCTGCTGTCCGAGCAGCCAGTGAAAACTGCTGAGGGCGTTGAGATCGTGCCGTTGAAAGTGGTCAAGGCCGTGCTGCCGGATCCGTCTTCGCTGGCGCCGGGCTACACCGGCAAGACCTGCATCGGTGATCTGGTCAAAGGCACTCGTGATGGTCAGCCCCATGAGCTGTTCATCTACAACGTCGCCGACCACGAAGAAGCCTACGCTGAAACCGACAGCCAGGGCATTTCCTACACCGCTGGCGTACCGCCGGTGGCCGCAGCCCTGCTGGTTGCGCGCGGGGAATGGGACGTACAGCGCATGGCCAACGTTGAAGAACTGCCAGCCGAGCCGTTCCTCAAGCTGCTTGACGCCATGGGCCTGCCAACCCGCATCAAGGACGACAAGGGCGACCGCCCTTGGGACGCCATCGTTTGATGTAGCCCTTCAAGGCATGCAATCAAGACAGTGTGCGCCGGTGTGGCGCACATTGCTCTGACCCTTCTTTCTGACCAGATACATCACTCGCTTTCTGTAGGAGCGAGGCTTGCCCGCGAATTGGGCACCTCGGTTTGTCAGGCGCACCGGGTTATCGTTCTTCGCGGGCAAGCCCGGCTCCAACAGACGACCGGAACCTCTGTAGGAGCGAGGCTTGCCCGCGAATTGGGCGCCTCGGTTTGTCAGGCACAGCGCGTCATCGTTCTTCGCGGGCAAGCCCGGCTCCAACAGACGACCGGAACCTCTGTGGGAGCGAGGCTTGCCCGCGAATTGGGCACCTCGGTTTGTCAGGCACAGCGCGTCATCGGCTTCGCGGGCAAGCCCGGCTGCAACAGACGACCGGAACCTCTGTGGGAGCGAGGCTTGCCCGCGAATTGGGCGCCTCGGTTTGTCAGGCACAGCGCGTCATTGGCTTCGCGGGCAAGCCCGGCTCCAACAGACGACCGGAACCTCTGTAGGAGCGAGGCTTGCCCGCGAATTGGGCACCTCGGTTTGTCAGGCACAGCGCGTCATCGGCTTCGCGGGCAAGCCCGGCTCCAACAGACGACCGGAACCTCTGTAGGAGCGAGGCTTGCCCGCGAATTGGGCACCTCGGTTTGTCAGGCGCACCGGGTTATCGTTCTTCGCGGGCAAGCCCGGCTCCAACAGACGACCGGAACCTCTGTAGGAGCGAGGCTTGCCC
>Ga0247735_1000029_pt1 | contig 126297 bp, 173 predicted proteins | sample UWRJL178409R2_FD_180934 | JGI IMG/M metagenome (GOLD analysis project Ga0247735, IMG submission 180934) | Plant litter microbial communities from Arlington Agricultural Research Station in Wisconsin, United States - UWRJ-L178-409R-2 | ecosystem: Environmental > Terrestrial > Plant litter >... | reverse complement strand
GAAAGAAAAGAATAAGAAGAAACGGGGCAGCTACCGTGGAGGAGAAATAACAGTACGTCTGATTTTCCTATCGTCCTCAAGGCTTCGTTGATCAGGATTTCCCTTATAGATGACTAGCCACAGCTTCAAATTCACTTAGATATCCGATCGACATGTGGTCTGTATGGTGTTAATTGTTGAATGCAGATCGCGGGCCTTTGAATTGGACGGCCATGAGCAAACTTGCCCAGAGAAACAAGGCGGGATTGAAGCATAATACGATTCCGAATATTACCTTGGTAAGTAAAATCTCTGCTTTCGCCGAGCTCTTGTCCAGGGTACCGATCTGTCAATACACATGGGTGCAATTAACGCTCCCGTGTCTGATAGCGTGTTCCGAGCTCTTGCCACCTATGATATCGGAGGCAGTCCTTTGCGACAAAATAGACTATTGCACCCGTTCTTAATGGGGTGTCGCCCATGCCAGAGTCGCGGGTGCTAATCCTCTCGTGCACGGGTGCTTTCGCCATTACTCATGGACTATAATATGACATGTCCAGCCAGCACACATTACAGATATCGATATGGTCTCATCCACCTATTCTTCGCGCACATATAAAGTTTCCACCAGCTTCTTTGACCTCTTGAGATCACCTCTGCAGTACTCCTCACCTTTGCCCGATTTCCATCCGAAACAATCCTCTTGTCCTTCTACTCAGGAACCCAGCTATACGCTTTCAGAATCTACAAGTATGGCGACCGCGTACTCGACCTTCACCCTTCCTGACGGTGCTACGCTGGCCTATGAAATTTTGGGCTCATATCATACCGGACGTGCCACACCAATAGTACTCATCTGCGGAATGACTTCGATCCGGATCGACTACGAACGTCTGACAAAAAGTCTAATCCGGACTCGTCCAGGTACTATTGTTCGTCATCGTTAATTGTGCTAGTCTTATGGCTATTTCTAGTTTTACTCTACGACCATAGAGGTATCGGCGACTCGACCCTGAGACCTGCAGGAGATGAACAAATCACAATAGAGCTACTTGCACGCGATCTAGTGGAACTCCTCGCACACCTTAAATGGAAAGAAGTCGCGCTCTGTGGCTTCTCGATGGGAGGTACTGTTCTTGAGATCTTTCCTTTTTCGGAAATATTGTTGGCGCTAATAGTTCTTGACAGGTGTGGTTGCACAGCAGATGCTGGTCCTTCCACATCATCCAACCAGGCCTACTATGTTGCCATTTAGCACTACTCACCTTTTTCTCGCTGGAACACGATCTGTGGTGAATGCAAATGCGGGTCTGAAGATAAGCGCCCCGGCGCCTAATACGACACGAACGAACGAAGAAAAACTAGCAATAGCGCGTAGGGTCGTATCCGCCCTTTTCGATCCACATTGGATTAACACCAACCCCGAACGGTTCGATTATGTCCTCAGAAGAGCTACGACCTGGAATTAGTGCGTTTTCCCTTGCATACAAAGCCGCGGCGAACATGGATTGACAGTAATTGCAGTAAACGACCATCTGAAGTGATAGGTCCGTATACGCCGCTAGCTCTGGTATTCTCGGATTGACGGTATTATAACCTTGACAGCAAAACAGGGCATTGCAGTACGTTACTCCTGAAATTATTCTGTGACATGACTCTCATCCGTATCTTCATAGCTCCAAACATTCAATCTCGCAAATCTCCTGTGCAAATTACCTCCTGATCTACAAACACTCGTTATTCACGGCCGCACTGACCAAGTGATACCATTTGCCTGCGCGGAGGTAAATCTAGGCATCTCTTTCCGAACCTGCACAAGAACTCACACTGTAAACTCCAAGGAAATTCTTCGATTCATTCCATCAGCCACACTTGTATCGGAAGGCAAACTGCCCGGGCAAATTCCATCCTCGAAATTCGGTCATTTCTGGTATGAATATTTCGACACTCGTGTTTGGCACGATGTAATAGACGTCTTCATGGGTTCCGGACCTAAGAACACCTGAACAAAGTACAACTCCATGCAATTGTATATATCAACGCAGTTTCACATACTTTTTTTTTCACACCTTTGGATAAACCCAGAATGGCATCGACGGATGCAATTAAAGGGAGAGTCTCGGTGGGGATGAAATGTTCGCGCTCGAGGGGACGAGGACTACCGCTCCCGAAATGAAATCTGAAATCCTTACCAGAACGTCGAGCCTCACTGTGTGAGTGATTCGGCGTTGATTAATATGCGAATTCCAGATAAGAATATCCGTGCTTTGACCGCCTGTGAGAGCTGAACGCCACGAGGGTGGGCTTATCTAGAAGAAGTGTTCAGCCGCCCAATCCTAGACATCTACGCCTAACCAGCGGATCCAGGTAACGCACTTATCAAAGCCAGCTAAGAATAAATAGAAAGTCCGTCATATTCTATTGAATAGTCCGGTTAACTATATGGCTGAAAGGGGGCGGAAATATTCTATCGTGATCCAATCTGAGCGAACATCCTGAACTTTGTGATGAGGCGGAGCACGACGTTCCCAAGAGGTTTGCCAATCCTCGGGCGTCCATACCACACTGCTATGGATAGTCTCCGTAACATCGTCCTTGTTGATCAAGATTTGAGGTGTATCCCAAGGTGCCTCCATTGCAATGAGAATGTTCCAACCTTTCGAGAGACGCCTCGATATCCCTTGGGCCATCTTGTCAAGTTGGAATCGAACTAGGAAACGATTGTCGTATATAATCTCTAGGATTGGATCCGTGCCTTCCTTGAATTGTGCCAAACACGATTTGATGGCGTCTGTGACGTGTAGATCGCGATTGATGAGTCTAACGGGTACTTGCCCCTTATGAGTGAGAATATCTGGTTGTCGCATCGCCATCCATCCAAAATGTTCGTGGTCGTGCTGAACCTTTCGAACGTGGAAGCCCCAGCGTCCTTTTCGTATGGCTACGGGCCTCCACAAGACGCCAGAGCCTGGACAGATGCTGTGGTTGATGCTAAGCCCGAGTCGAGTAATATTGAAGACTCGGTGTATGAGACCCTTGACACTCGCTTTTCGCCGTCCCAGCTCTGCTTTGGGGTCACCCCAAGGGACGATAGAGACATATCGTACCATTCTAAAGAGGAGGGCCTCTCGAACGTCGTCGGACTTGATGGAGGTGATGGTATTTAGCGAGATGGCAATTGTTCCAGGGGGGGACGCTAATCTTTGTGTAGCAAGGATGTCATCCACTTCAAAAAAGGTCTTCAGGAACAGTTTGCTCTTGAAGTAAAAGGAAGGGGCAAACCTTCTTTCTCAGCCTTTGAAATAGACGACGATATGGCTTCGTGAGCATTTCTGAGATGTTCCAGGCTAGAGCTCAAGTCAAAATCAATCCTGGTATCCAAAGCAGCTGCCTGGTTGATGGCTTTCAACTGACTCTGGATATGAGGGGGGTATTTCGAGAATTGGGAACCATCTGGGTCGTTTTCATAAACTCTAGCCCCGTGGATCACGTCGCGAATTGCATTCCTGATGGTGAACTGCGGTTGGAAATTGGTTGGATCAGTGGCATACTCCAGTTGATGTTCCTCACACGTCGCAAGAATACGGTCCTATGACTTTGATGAGTATGTCAAGCAAACTGTGGAAGAGAATGGCGTACTTTACTGATAGGGAGCAGAGGTCGCACGATCCATCTTCTTAGGCCTTCGATCCCCGTGAAGAATTCATTGCCCATTCCCCATCGGCGGCAAGGCCGCATGCCAGCCAGACCGTAGAGACCTGCTCCTCTGCCCAACCGCATTAGCATAGTCTCTATTTGGTCGTCAAGATGATGTCCCATAGCCAAAGTGTTCGATTGTAGGTCAAGCATGTTTCCGAATAGTATTTTATAGCGCATCGTCCGAGCAGACTCCTCTATCTTGTTATGAGCTCTAGGTCTCGCATAATAGCCCGTTTTCCCCCATGGAATCTTTGTAGTTATGTGTTCTACACCGAGCGATTCTGCTGTTTTCGCGGCACGTTGGGCCATTTGTGAAGATGTCGGCTGCAGGTCGTGGTCGATACCAAGAGAAACGAGACGTTGAGGACGGCCGTCAGATTGAGAACCATTGGCGTCATCTCCTTTGAGATAACGGTTCAATAGAAACAGAAGACATGTAGAATCTGGGCCACCCGAATTCGCCAGGGCTTCCAATCATTTCAGTAGTAAACGCAAACAAATTTCTATGAATCACTTACTCAAAGTATGCGACCACCCAGATAGTGGCCTTGCAATCTGCATCATCTGCGCAAATTCTGCGGTAGAGATAGTGTTAATCTGACGAGCAGCCATTGTGATACGGTGGTGGCTGGTCAGTGTTTCGGTGGTCACCAAGGATAAAATCTCGGCCCGGTAAGCCCGGGCTAAAGTCAATCAACAACGCGTCGGCACGTGCTACGCGTCGCAATCTGTCACACCGCTTTTGTCACTCTCACTCAACTCATCCTCCTCCACTTCGCTCCTCCAGTCCCGGACTCCCTGAGGATGTCAGACTCTGATGATTTCGGTTCGTAGTCCTGTAAGACTTTATTAGGCCCTAATTACAAGTACTTGCCACAGGTGGCCTAGAACCAACAACACCCAATGTGCCTCGAAGGCGGCCCCCAACAAGTAATGGTACTGCAGCGGGGCCTTCTCGGGTAGCAGCAACCAAGAAGCGCAAAGCAGATCCCATTATTGTTGTGCAGTCTGAAGAAGACGAGGTTCTGGAAGTGGAGGAGCAGAGGCGTTCTACAGGTAATGGAACAATTAAGGAGAAACGGAGACGGAAAGAAGAACCTCCAGAAGTAGAGGACGATCCGGACGACATATACGCTACCGAAGAGGAGAACTCACCGGGCAGGAGCAAACGTGTCAGGGACAGTGAAGAGGTTCAAGTGGTCGATGAACCACCGAAGAGAACTCGGGGTGGTTCAAGAAAACCGTCATCACGAGCTACTTCAGCAATGGCTAACGGAAAGAGTGCTACTTTGCCTTCTGGGGCTGCAGCTAAGGGAAAGGCCAAAGCGAAGCCTGGACATTCTACTAAGGCGTCTTCATCAAGACAGCGGCAAGAGGAGCCAATGGATGTAGATACAATCGAAGTGGACTTTGACGAAACGGACGGCCCACTTCTTGCGAGCAAAATCAACGAAGCCGCACAATCAGGCCCGGGACGGGCTAGTGGTGTTCGGCCGACACCTAGATCGCGACCAGCTCAGAAAGACGAAGAGTGCGAAAAATTAAGGGAACAACTACGGCGGGTACGCTTGCTATCAGAGATGGTCCGTGACTTGGTGGCTAATTCAATCGCGTTTTACCCCGACAGGCAAATGCTCATATTGAAGATCTAAGGCACCAACTCGACGAAGTGATGAAAGTGCGGAAGACCGAGGCAGAATTACTCCTCGAACGCACGGAGGCACAACATGCCGCCGAACGTCAAGGTGCGTATGCATTTCTTTAGAACAAATTCTACTTCCTCTGACTCATTGCGTCATGTAACAGCCCACGAAGCGGTTCTGAAGGACGTCATGGAGCAACTCGAGCGGAAGGACCCTCTGCTGAGAACAGGAACACGTTCTGTCTTCGAGATCCTTACTCGAGAAGAAGCTGACAAGGAGAACAAGGGGCTTCGGGACCAGCTGAGGAGTTACAAAGAAGTTCTGGGGCAACGAGATCAGCATCTGAAAGAAAGGGATGAGGAGATTACAATACTCAAAGCAGCCCGTGAGTCCAACTCCATTGTCATGACTCCAAGTCCTCACAAGTACGCCCCTCCAGAGAATGATCTGCGGTACGAACTGCAACTGGAGGTTGAACGGGCTAAGGGCCTGGTAGAGAAAGTGAAGCAACCTGGTTCCGCGTCCCGACCTCGTGCAGGTGTTGGAGTGGGGGATCCTAAGTACGGCACGCTTGTCAAATTCTACGAAGACCTTACGAACGTCCTGATCACCAACATGAGAGTTCTTCCCGGTCGATATCTTAACACGGATGACTATTCGATGACTTGTATATACTCATACCGGGATGTCGTCGACAAAACGGTACCAACCAAAAGTGCGTTCTCTTACTGTGTGTACTCTTTTTTGTGACTCACCGCGCAATCACAAGGCCTCAACTTTACATTACGCCTTTGTTATGACCTCGCACCCAATGTGAAAGGAGAACCACGGAATATTCAAGATGACTTAGTCGAATCGGTGCATTACACACCATTGTCGCTGGAAAAGGAATCGGACGACTTTGTGGAGGGTCTAGGATTCTTGAAAGGAAACTTCACCTTCGAACGCGACCAACTAGCTTTATTCATGCGGACGTTACACGATACTGTCAGCGGAGAGGGGAAACCAGAAGAGGGAGACTCGGACGACGACGTGCAGGTCATAGAATGAAGATTGTCCATCTCAAAATGTATGTAGTATCTTATTATTTTTCTTCCACTATTTTTTCTTTGGTCTGCCGTTTTGTTTCTTTGCATAGCACCGATACCTCGAGGAACCGATACCTTAATGCTACTTGACTTGGAGATGCTTACGGTCAAGCGATGATCACGCGGCTCGCCATCCGGCTTTCAACCAAATTTTGAGGGAAGTTTCGTCACCCATACGGATGGCATCTTTTGCCACACTGTCAGCAAAATGCTGATCTGTCCCACCAAAGGTGGCTCCAGCCTGCACCAGGATGTCTACAACGTCTTCGTGTCTTTGCCTGGCAGCCTAATGGTGGTCAACACTTGTTGGACACACAGTACAAACTTAAACCTACCAAGTAAAGGGGAGTATGTCCAAGTGTGTCTCGCAAGTGCACGAGAGCGCCGGAACGTAGAAGCAACTCAACAGATCGCGTATTGCCATTCATGGCTGCAACATGAAGTGGAGATCTTCCTGACCCCGCTTCCAAGCAGTTGACGACACCGCCTGGTATCATGCCAAACTTGAGTGCGTCTGCAGGATCCTCGACGATGGAGGGCTTCAGACAAAAATTGAGGCCATCAATATCGTCCTTTGCTGCAGCCAAGTGGATGAGAAACGGGAACAAGACCGCTTCGGTTGTAGCTGCTTCTGCTACCGTCCATGACCAAGGTGCTGCTGCATCTTTGGCAACATCCTCCATGGACTCGGTGCTGACACTCGCCTGGGGTACGATTGATGGCGGTCGGGTTAGCTTAACAAATTGAGCCAAGAGCTGCTGGATATTGTCGACGTTCTGGTCTATCGTGAGTTGTTGGACGCCTCCGCCAGATGGACGTGAGAGCTCTCCCCGGAGTGGGACGCCAATCAGATCGCGGACCTCTTTGGTCGATAGCTCTTCTTTGGAGAGAAGATAGCTGAGCTTCGCTAGTGCACACTAAAAATATAATCAGCTAGACGTTTGAAGGGAACGGACGACAGGCAACCTCAGGTGTCATGTCACTTCCAGGGACCACACCGACTTGAAGCAACGTCCTTCCAGTCTCATACGCATCCGATACGGATCCTTTTGCACACTGAGAAATGGCCACAACGACCACGCCACGCTCACATGCTTCTCTCAGGGCTCCCATCACCTCTTGGCGCTGTGGCGCATTTCCGGCGCCAAATGTCTCAAGCACAACTCCTCGGATGGGCGGCATGCAGAATGCCTTGATTGTGGCACCAGTTATTCCAGGGAACAAGCGGAGCGTCGCTAAACTAGATTGAGCAAAGTAAGGTGTAGAAATGCTTCATGAAATGACATACCAACATTAGGGTCCATATCTGCATCCATGGGCGTTCATTAGCAAGACATCCTATCTACTAGTCAACGATTCTCACTTCTGTGCACCTTGAATTTTCGAAGGCTAGTCTGCCTTATGACATCATTCCAGTTCACCACTATGTCAATACCCACTGAAGATACGTCAGATATGGTGGGTCGGAGTGAGCGTTCAAGGAACTTACCATTCACCAGAGGCGGGAAGTTCGGGCTATTGAAAGCGCTTAGATCGTAGGACGACATCTTGGTCACTCTGTTTCCTCGGAAAAGCGTGTGGTTAAAATAAAGGCAGCACTCTGGAAGGTCACTATCGTCAGTTTAAAATTTTAAGCAACCTGAAAGACCATACCAGGTATAATGTAATGGCCAGCAATCGTAAGGGCACCCATAAGGTTATCAACGGCATCGTTCCGGAGTTGTGATAGAGGAATTTGTGCTCCAGTCAATATCTAAAATATGTTTGAGATGCTGCAAGTTCCGCAGAGTGGAAAGGATACATACTACGGTCTTTCCGAGGTCCTCCAGAAGAAAGCTAAGAGCACTTGAAGTATACGCCATTGTATCGGTTCCATGGAGGACAACAAAGGCGTCAAATGTGTAGTTGAGCTCGATCTCGGTCGCTATGCGTATCCAATCTATCAAGAGCGTGTCAGATAATTTTATATGGATATTTATTAGCAGAATACCAGTACCGTCTATGTCCATATTGCTACTGTCGAGCAACGGATTCCACTAGATAGCCTTGACAGATGATGTCATCCATGCTTCGCCATTAGAGCGCCACTCACTTCCAATATCGCATACCGTATTGCTTTACTAACAGTACCGCCTGGCACCTTACTCCGAGGCGTTACGAGTGTAGGCAAATGAGCTTCATAAATATCTTCAGAGACTTGCACGCATCTCGGTTGATTTTTCAAGTGCAAGGTGTTTATGTCCAGAGAGGAAGGATGGCCAATTGGCCTCGAAGATCGAACAAGCAGAGTTCTTCCTGTGGTATCCTCTGGCGCTGTATTTGTTCCGTCGACAAAAGGCTGTGGACTTGACCTCCCGCTGCTCCACTGTCTGTAACCTTGCACGGAGCCGGCATTGGAGAATAGCGAGTCTTGGAGAGGGTCGTGGAAGCGGTTCTGACTACGCAATGTCTCCGTGAGGAAGTACGGCTCTGGAACGTATCCTTGTTGGCCAACGAGCATTCCTATCGTCCCGCCTGCCAGTGGGATGAGACTTCAGTACCCATCTAATCGAGATGCTCGACTGGCGCACCAGTATAAATCACCAAAACTCTAGACTCATCTCCGGCGCAATTTGCCTCCATTTTTGAAAGCTAGGTACTAACAGTAATAGTTCTGGACGGAGCGATACTTAAATTATCTTTCGGCCGTGTTTTGATCGGATCGACATCGATGATCACGTGTATCGGCTAGATTTCTTAGGCTAATCGTAATGCGGGGTCATTTATATTTTAGCCATCGAGTCACTGACAGCTTTTCTTCCACAACTACTACTACCTCACCGCCATGGAAGCACTCACAAAAGTATTTAAGGTCAAGGAGGTAGAGGTGACTATTAAGATTCTTTACCAAAAATGGGATCCTAATGATTCGGTAGGGTGTACCCGCACTGGTAACTTTCATTACCGCTGGATTTCCTCGCAAAGAGGACACTGTGCCCATCTTGCTGGCAATGGAGGCAGGTGGTGCAGACATAATCGAACTAGGAGTTCCCTTCTCCGATCCTATCGCAGATGGCCCGGTTATCCAAGAATCTAATACCGTACGCTTCGTCCACGAGACCTCCCTGCTGTGGATTGACTCCATGGATTTCAGATCGCGTTGAAAAATGATATCGACTATGTAACAGTGCTGGGGCAACTGAAAGATGCCCGCAAGCAAGGATTGAAGGCACCCGTGTTGCTCATGGGTTCGTGTCCACTTTCTGCTCCTTTCTCGGCACCAATGGTGAACGTGGCGTTCACCAGGCTACTACAACCCACTACTCGCGTATGGAGAAGACAAAGCCATTCATGATGCTGCAGAAGCTGGCGCAAATGGTTTTATTATGGTTGATCTTCCACCTGAGGAAGCTATCACATTCCGCGAGAAGTGCAGAGGAGCAAAGTAGGCCTCTCATTTCCTTCTACAACTCGTCTTACATCCACTAATATACTTAACAGTCTGTCATACGTGCCGCTGATTGCTCCCTCAACGACACTTCATCGTATCAAATTCCTCGCATCCATTGCCGACACCTTCATCTATGTCGTTTCAAAAGTATGCAAATCAACATTGTCCCTTGAGGAGCCTTATTCACACGCACTCGTAGATGGGCACAACGGGATCCTCTGAAAAAGTAGCAATGAACAACGCGCTTCCCGACATTATCGCCCGAGTCCGCGAATACGCCACAGTGCCTCTGGCCGTTGGATTTGGTGTCGCAAACCGCGCCCACTTTGACACGGTCGCAGATGCTGGCGCCGACGCAGTAGTCATCGGAAGCCGTCTGGTCTCCGTCATCAAACGCGCCCCTCCAGGTGATGTAGCAAAACATGTTGAAGCTTATTGCAACGAAATCAGCCAAAAAGGCCAACCTGCAAGAGCACGATCGCCGCCTGCTGCTCGGCTTTCGACTCCCGACCTGAATGCGAGCAAGACGGGACCACCAATAATCAGTACGGCCTCTGATCCTGCTGTTCTCCCCGCTCGTTTTGGTCAATTTGGGGGTCAATATGTTCCTGAGGCTCTCGTAGATTGCTTAGCCGAGCTGGAAGAAGCACACAAATCCGCCATGGCTGATCCTGAGTTCCACAAGGAGCTCCAGAGTCATTTCGGATACATGAACCGTCCATCTCAGTTTTACCTTGCGGAAAATCTGACGAAAGACGCTGGTGGTGCCAAGATCTGGTTGAAGCGGGAAGATTTGTATGTTTTATTTGAATCACGATATTCTCGAATGCTAAAAATATACCAGGAATCATACCGGCTCACATAAGATCAACAACGCTATCGGCCAAATCTTGCTCGCGAGGAGGATAGGAAAAACACGGATTATTGCCGAGACCGGTGCTGGTCAGCATGGTGTTGCAACAGCCACCGTGTGTGCGAAATTCGGAATGGAATGTATAATCTACATGGGTTCAGAGGATGTCCGACGACAGGCCTTGAACGTCTTCCGTATCGAGATGTTGGGAGGTAAGGTATGTAAACCCACCTCAATTTCAAGTTGTATACCTCAAATATACTCCTTTCCAGGTCATCCCCGTGAACTCTGGATCGTGTACTCTGAAGGACGCGGTCAATGAGGCCCTTCGGGATTGGGTAACAAACCTCTCGAACACGCACTATCTCGTTGGGTCGGCAATCGGGCCGCATCCGTTCCCCACCATCGTCCGTGACTTCCAGAAAGTCATCGGCGAGGAAATCAGAAGTCAAATGCAAGTTGCACGAGGAAAGCTTCCGGAGGTTGTCGTGGCATGCGTTGGCGGTGGAAGTAACGCTATTGGAACATTCTACGACTTTATCAAAGACAAGAATGTACGGCTTGTTGGTGTGGAGGCTGGTGGTGAAGGTAAGCATTTTTGCACCCCTAAGCACTTATAACGAGATCTAATCAGAGATAGGTGTCGACGGTGATCGCCACAGCGCCACACTCTCAATGGGTCAACCAGGAGTACTACATGGTGTTAGGACATATATTCTTCAATCCAAAGCAGGCCAGATTATTGAGACTCACTCGATCAGTGCTGGTTTGGACTATCCAGGCGTTGGACCTGAACACGCTTGGTTAAAGGACTCTGGAAGGGCTGAGTATGTTGTGGCGACCGATGAAGAGGCACTTCGAGGCTTTAGAATGCTGACGCAGCGAGAGGGGATTATCCCTGGTAATTTTGGCCCGTTGCGAGTATTTTGAGTGTCGGCTTACATCCATTTTCAGCTCTGGAGTCATCGCATGCCATCTGGGAGGCAGTGAAGATCGCAAAGACCCTACCTAAAGACCAGGATATTGTCGTGGTAAGATGTTATTAAAATTCCTATACCCTCGAATACAATACTGACTACAATTGATAGTGCCTATCTGGAAGGGGTGATAAGGATGTGGAACAGATCTCAGAGCTTCTACCCAAGTGGGCAGACATCCTCGATTGGCATGTATCTCCTCATGCAGGTGTATAAACCGCGAACGCCTCTACATCTTCATAAATCATGTAAATTATATACACACAAAAACTATCATGATTGTTTCTCGCATAATAGCGCACAACCCGGTTGGCGAAATCGGATTATCATTCCAAATCGGGAAAACAAAAACTATGACTCGTACTCCCACAACGCTCAAACATCAAACTCAATATTTCCTGATAAACAGCTTACCAAGTCGTGGAACATCGTCAGAAATCGATGGTGACAGAAGCACGTAGCTCAGCGTCTCACCGCACGGTGGATGTTCTCGCCTCAAAGCTGAGACGGCGGTCAGTGGCTCGTGGCCTTGGTCCTACGATCTTGAAGGCTTAGATCGTCTATATTACAGGCAGGTCGTCGGGTCAAGAGCCACTGCACTAGAGACCCTGCTCGTTCTGCGTCAAGTCATCTCAAGAGCCCGGTTCTCAAACCTTGAGCAACTGGTTGCTATCATACGAGATGTGGGCCGGCGGCTAGTCGATGCTCAGCCCAAAGGTGTGTAGATAGTGCTATCAGATAACAAATACTGAAGAGAACCTAGAGCACTCTGTTGGAAACACTGTACGAAAGATTTTACACCATGTACGAGAAGAATATCACGCAGCAACAAAGGGGACAGATACTGTGAAACAACCTACGTCATTCTCAATATCTAAATTCGTGCTCCAAGGACAGCCCAGAAAACAGGCTGCTATCCAGAAATCAGAAAGCAAAGGGACGTTTAGGGAGAGCGATCCAGATGATCCAGATTCGTTTGCCCGAGGATTGAAGCCTGTTCTCATGGAGGCTATCCAAGATGTCCTGGACGAGCTGGAAACAGTGTACGACAATATATCGAAGAATGCAAAGGACCATATCCACTCAGAGTATGTAGTCTGCTTGGGCTATCTGGAACGTTGTCCCTGATGCTCTCCAGTGAAATTATCTTGACGCTCGGAATGTCGAAGACCGTCGAGCACTTTCTGAAGGCAGCCGCCCATGTACGGAATTATTCAGTGATCGTCGCAGAGACCGCCCCCTCGTGTGTTGCTTCCCCCATCTACCCATCTCCATGCTCATTTACGCTCTAGATACGATGGGCGAGAAATGGCCAAATCATTATCATCGTCAGGCATCTCAACATTTCTCGTTCCCGATTCATCAATATTCGCCCTCATGTCGCGAGTCAACAAAGTCATCCTAGGCGCTCATGTAATCCTAGCAAATGGAGGGATGTTTGCCATCAGTGGGTCACTAATGGCTGCCACAGCCGCACGAGCACACAGCACGCCAGTGGTCGTCTGTGCTGGTCAATTCAAGCTGACGCCCCTGTGGAATCTCTATCATGAATATGGTGCTCTCGACTTTGGGAATCCGACCGACGTGCTTGGATTTGAAAACGGAGATTTAGTGGATAAGGTCGACGTTGTCAACCCGTACTACGACTATGTGCAGCCGGAATTGATTGTGGCGTATATCACCAACGAGTAAGTAACTTTCTTTCATTTATCAAGTGGCCGGGTATTAATCGAGGTATCCCAGTGGAGATCATCCTCCATCATCAATATACCGATTGTTGAAAGAATCTTATGATGACGAAGACAATGAACTGTAACATACTGTAAATTATTTGTATAAGCCAGGATCAGTCATTAGACCAGTGCCTTTTGTACTGGCTTTCTCTAAGATGCACCAGCCATTGGAGATATCACTTCTTGTTACTAAGAATGTCAAAGAAGGCTTCTTGTGGAAGGTCCACCGTGCCCATTTTCTTCATGCGGCGTTTACCTTCTTTTTGGTTTTCTAGATGTTTCATCTTCCGCTCGTAGTGGCCTCCGTAAAGGCCCGCAGTGACGTCCGCACGCATGGCTTTTAGTGTCTCTCGAGCGATAACTTTCTTGCCGATAGCGGCTTGAATAGGGACCTCGAAGAGTTGACGCGGGATCACTTTGTCTGCACAACAGCGTCAATGATGAGATGGTTTCTAGAAATATGCAAAACATACGGAGTTTCTTCACCCAGGCCCTACCGACAGCATCCTGTTGAGAACGATGGACAATCAAAGCCAATGCATCAACAGGTTTTCCATTAAGCAAGAAAGTCATCTACAGGATGGTCAGCTCAAGTTCACGTGTCGCCCAAAAGCGGATTAACCTTGGCAAGATCACTCTTCTTGTACCCCGCATCCTCGTAGCTGGGTCCAATAGGTCAACATAGAACACTTTAACGTTAGAGCCGAACCACAGAACTCACTCAAAACTGGCAAATCCAGAACTCCTGCTCTTTAGTTGATCAAAGAAGTCCGTCACGATCTCACTCAATGGGACGACGCAATTCAACATGATTCTTGAAGAAGTGCTTGTCCCAGAATCGAGATAACGATGTTCAAGCTCTTCTGCACGGTGTGTATAACAGAGTTCCATCATGTCACCAAAGTATTCTGGAGATAGAGCCGGAGTTAGACACAAATCTACAGATAGGTGTAAAAGAATGACCGACCTTCTGGGACGATAATTGACGCTTTGACAACTGGTTCCTGAACCTCTTTGACCCGGACACCTAGATCCCCGACATCAGGGAAGTCCGTCGGATTGCTGATGAGAACTTCCTTGTCCCGATACACCACTGAAATAGGGGTGAGACGAGATACCGTTTATGGGGCGAAGACCTCACGCTTGTAAGGCACGGTGGGGGCCGTGATGATGACATTGGAGTCGTATTCGTCTTCCAGTCTTTGGCGGAAGACGTCCATGTGTAAAGTTCCCAAGAAACCCAGGCGGCAGCCTTGTCCGAGGGCCGATGAGGATTCCCTTTGAACAGTAACACTTCGATCTGTGAGTGTGAGCTTTCGCGAAGATCAGGTCACACTTAAACAAATATTTTGATGCGGCCTTACCCTGTTAATTGACTCCTCGAGTTTTGGAAAGTCAGCATTCTCAAGGGGGTACACTCCAGCAAACACCTAGCAAACTTCTTAGTAAATCAGACGGATGCGTTCCGTTGCAGGAGACTAACCATGGCTTTCGCAGGCTGGAAACCGACCATAGGTTCTACAACCTCACCAACACGATGAATAGTGTCTCCAATATGCGCTGCGCACAAATCAGCATCAGTACAAGAGATATGGAGAAAGATGACCACCTTCGGAGGATTGCTTCATGTTGCAGGCGATGAAACCGACTTGGCCGGGATTGAGACTCTTAGTTGGGGTTTCTTCTGGGAACATGACGCCCAAATCAGTGATTTCATATTTCTTTCGCGTATGGCACGAAGCGATTTTATCCCCTGAGAGGCTTTAGCGAACCATTCCGGTTAAATCAAGTGCTATCTACCTTTACGCAGGATCCCATCCTGTACATTGACTAGAGAAATGACTCCTCGATACTTGTCGTAGCTGGTCCAGCGGTTAATTTCTGGTAGTAAGTTCTCAGTTGCTCAACTCACAATGAGTCGAAGAGGAAAGCTTTCAGAGGGGCTTCCGCGATCGCGATGGGGGGAGGTATCCGCCGAATGATGGCTTCCAATACATCTTCAACTCCTTTGCCGGTCTTCGCTGAAATCTGGATAATTTCTGAGGGGTCTAACCCGAAGGTCGACTGTATTTGAGCTGCTATCCGTTCCGGTTGTGCAGCTGGCAGGTCAATCTAAGAGTACAGTCAAAATACTAGCTAAAAGACGCATATAGTTGGTTCATACCTTGTTCAGGACAGGTATAATCTTCAGTCCTCTCTCCTTTGCGTTGTGGAATACAGATATTGACTGGGCCTGAACACCTTGGCTTGCATCAACCTTAAGATTGATTAGTAGAGAGCGACACAATTTACTGTCTAAGACGTACAAGAAGAAGTGCCCCTTGACATGCTGCCAATGATCGAGATACTTCCCAAGCGAAATCGACATGGCCCTGTAAGACATAAGTGGAATTAAAACATAGTCATGTCAACAAAGAAGTAGATTTTACCGGAGTATCAATCAGATTAAGAAGGTGCTCCTTGCCCTCGAATACGTGTGTCATGCTAGAAGGAAATGATCAGATTCCATTTCGACAAAAGGGTAAGCCTTGCACCTTGCCGTCTGAGCCTTCACTGTGCCATCCCCCCTCAGTCGAAGGAAAGTAGCAGCGAGGAAACTACTGACCAGTTATTCCTCGTTCCCTCTCCACTTTTAGTTTGTCAAGAACCTGCTCGTTCTTTCCACCTGTGGTCTTCTTCTGTATGGTGCCTGTCAACTAAACAACGTTTAGCTGTGGTCGTCCTTGATGGATTGAGAGCCATATACCTCAAGTAGCCTGCTCTAAATTAGCTTATACCTTAAAGTCTCAAGCTGTGACTTACCGGTCTGCAAGAGTTGACTTGCCATGATCTATTGAAATATGTTAGTCTTCGAAAGCCCGACTGCCAACGATGGGCTATTCACCAATGTGGGCAATGATAGAGAAATTTCTTGAGAGTAATTTAGTAAGAATTCACCATCTAATGCGCCAACCCACCGTATCACATCGCATGTATAATCCTCCATGGCCAGTGTCCGCTTTGGTGCACGACATGACGGGGTTGAGCTAAAGCATCTTCGAGACGTGTAGAACACGTCTTTGCGGGCCAAATACCGCTCTAAAGTGCGTAGGCATGCACTATGCCATACTGATTGCATAGACCAGACTCCAGAGTCCTTCGTAGAGGCTAAACGCGTCGAGCTCGAGGTTCGGGACAAGCTGCGACAGTCCGGACGCGAACGCCTAAAGTTCGATCGCTTAGTCAGCATCCCTGTATGGTAATGCCGAGCCTCGTGATCAAAAGGAACCACACTTCATCCTCGACTCTCATTGCGTTCAGTGGGTCTGCCGACCATCTGCTGATAGAATGTCACTAGCAGAAGCGTCTGAAGCCAGAAAGGCGCGTTTAACTGCTTTGAGAAAGCGAAAAGCAGGCGAAGTAGTTGATGACAACGGGTGCGTCGTGCGTGGTCCACAGCATGATTTCCCCACTGACCTTCAATCTTACTACAGCGTTGCTGAGCCTCTCATTAAAAATCGTAATTTTGACCCAGAATCCCGGACGTTGAAAAAACGAACACAGGATGATGTGGCTATGGAAGACACTGTCGAAAATCAGGTAAAGGGGATGGCAGAGCAAATCATTGCCGACGACGAGAATCGAAGAGCGCAAGAATTAGTACGTCCCATGACCGTTTCCTTCTCCCGTAAAACTCACGACTGGTGTTAGGACGTGTTTAATATTGCACCGAAGCGCCCGAATTGGGATTTGAAGCGTGAGATGGAGAAAAAGTTGGCGAAACTGGATAGGCGAACCCAAGAAGCCATCCATACCCTGATTCGTGAGCTTCAGTCGTCACATGCACCCCTGATAAAATAAGATTTAATTTTATACTCCAGGACAACGGCTTGCTGCCCAAAAAGGCGAATCTGACGACATTATTGGCGCCATGAATGCGCAGGAACGGCAGAATGCTTCGGAGTCGCTGTCAGATGAAGACGACTGATTATGTTCACGCAGATTGACATCTCAAGTAGGCTGCATTGTATTCCTTGTATTCTCTCATCAATCTTACCTTGTTGGAGACCAGTTCAGAAACCCCTGGTGCAGCATCCGAACTGTGTGCCTGCTCTCTAGCCTTCTGAATGTAGCTCTGGGACTTTTTTGCCTCCATCGTGGGTAGAAACTTCTCCTACTGGATGCTTGGCTTCAGTGTTGACTGCTGTGGTGACAAACCCGTACATCTGGGTCAAGAAGATTTGCATGAATAGGGTATGACCCTCCTTTGTACAAGTCGCCGTTTACATTCTTGGCGCTATTCGATGAAATAGAATCTCAGATCTCTCTAAATCTGATACTGGCCTTTCCACGAAATGTTCAGAATCATGGTTACCAGGTTCATCTTTCCCTCATCATCCCCACGAGTCGAGGATCAAGCTCTCCTGAGCCGAAGCTTGAAAAAACTCATCAACAGTATCTAGCAGCCGTTTATTATTAATTATTGTCTCCGCACTGTGGCTCAGAATCGCACCACGAGAACCACATCTACGTGTTCTCGGCCTCAGTTTCGGCCCTGCAAGATCGAGAAGTTGACTGGCGCTGAACGCGAAGTCTCTTTATTTACGTGAGGTGATCACGGTACCGGTATACGGAAGTAAATGTTCTACAACAACAAAATGGAGTTATCATACGAAGCATCGAAGTAAATCTAGGCTCAGTGGGCATTCGTCCACGCAACCGCAACTACAAGTAAATACAAACTACACGACAATTTCTTCTTGACACGACAACACCGTCATCTTATATGTCGTGAATTGAGCATCTGTATTAACCGCTGGTCTTCCGGAAGGCGGGCACCGTGCGTCCTCGTTACGTTGGGAGTCAAGGGGCGTGCGCCAACGCTAGAGTGTAGCGAAGATAACGACGGGAGCATATTCCGGTGCTCTTCTGGCTCGTCTGGTGAACGACTACCTCTTGGCGACAGCACCTCGTCGTCGTCCGCTCTAGATCGGCTTTTGCCACTGCGGTAGATGCCGCCTGGTACAACGATTTTGCGCAGTGTCGGATCGTAGTCTACCGTCGGCAGATGTGGGAGGTCGGCGTAAGTAAAGTATGCAGTGAGGTGCCATTTTTGTGGTCTTGCGTATGGGTTGGCGGTTACCCAGGCAGAATATGCCTGCTTTACAAGTCCTGGATGGTGGTGAGTAGTTCGGTCTTGATGCGATAGAGCGGATGATGTGGGCCCAGACCGAGCTACGCCATCAACAAAACGGAATGCAGGCGCTCTACCGTTAAAATTAGCGGTGGAATAAAATTGGTTTGCGAATGGCACTTACCGATTGGATTCACTTGTTGCATGTGCTGCATCATAAGGCATTCTCTCGTCATAGAAAAGGTACGGCTGGACGTAGAATCTATCAGACAAAAATAAGGTGGCGTACAATAGATACTGACCTCTCGCATACGGCTTTGTCCCCAGACACGACCGTCTAGTCCATGAGTTAGTATGACGGGCGCTGGGTGGCGTCAATGATAAGAAAGACCCACCCGTCCATCGTTTTAGTCCTGTATCATCTTCTGTCTCAAACCACACAAAGACGGCACCAGAACGAACGAGCGTGCCGCGCTCCATTTCGTTCAATCGCCTGACAATGGGAGAGAGGAAGCCCTGTCGGACTGCCTCGAAGATGACATGCGCGTCGTGCGCGTCTCTGAGATGTAAGCGTGAATGTGTTGCTTGTTGCATGGTGTGAGCGATGGAGTCGCTCTGAGGCTTCGACGGAGTGCTTTTATATATATTCGCGCAACATCCACCGAAGTATCTCGTGAAATACCGAGCCGGAAAAGTCAATTGAGGTTCGTCAAAATTCGAGAGAAGCGGACGGACTCCAAGTTAACTTCAATGACCATGGATGGAGATATAAGGACAAGAATTTGGTGAAAAAATAGTCCTGTGAAGGGTTCGGAGGAAAGTTGGAAACACGTGGGGGACCTTGACTCCGTTGGTTGGGGGGTGGGAGATAGCCTTGTTAACTTCCTCCAGGGATATTCTATCCCGAACGGTAGCCGAGGTTGACGCAGCCAGAAGAAGCGTGAAAATGGAAATGTCTGGTTGTCTTATGACTGGGAGTTAAAATCATGGAGATCATGTATCGTTTCGGACGTCGTTGAAGCAATAACGGTTGTTGTCCACGCGACGTCAAACCAATAAAGCGCGTCCATTCCTCTTGGGGAAAGGCGCGACATACGATGAAGAACAACCGGAAGCTCTGGCTCATTGCGAGAACTATTCTAGCGACGACCTAGGGCTAGCGGGGCCACCATAGACCAAAGACAGGTAGCCAGGAAACGCAGCGAGTGTTGCCAGAGAGAGAGTTGTAGCCGGGCTTTTGGGGTGGCCCAATCCAGGCGAAAGATAGACTTGCTCAAAGAGGCCGCGAAGATCTGTTTACGCGTCAAGGTGATTGTTGCTCAAATAGGCTATTAGCCGGGATTCGGCACTATTAGCCGTCGGCCCAGACGGCATCCCCGATACGGCAGGGCACTGAATGCTGTCCCTTCGCCATCGTCCACCACCACAACGACTCTCATCCTTTTCTTGAGAATGGACTCAGAGAGCGATACACACACCCGTCGCATTCCAACGCTTGTACAACTATGCCAACGAGGTGCGAAACTTAGGGTGGTGTCACTAGCAGACCGCTCACATCTTGCCACCTCCAGCGGCAACGGCGAATGTCCATGGTGAGATTTCTCACTAGTAAAGCCATATTATGACTCCTGTTAATTATCAGCAGCAATTTACAGCTTGGGGGACATAAGCTACCAATTGACAAAGCCTATCTTAGAACGATGTACAGTCGAGCAACTCCTGCGTTTCGAACACTTGTCTCCGGTAAGCTCTCCAGACTTTTTTGACACCCTTCGGCCTCTGATCAGCCCCCAATAGCACCTGGAGAGGGACACGCCAGGTACGTTCACTCGGCGCTTTTGGGACCCACTTCTCAAAGTACGATCGCACCTCAGAAATATGGAAGGATTTGTGTTTCCGCAAATACAATTTAACGGCGGTAGAGCGATATTCTCCTGATGATATCCCACAGGATCCAGACTCTTGGAGATCTCGCTATTTTGTAAGTCTCGCCAACGTACTTAATGTCCTCTTTTATATTCATTATCTCGTCGTAGGCCTTAGAAGATGCGGAGGCAAAAAGAATCGACGAGATCGGCTTGAAAATCCGAACTCAGCGATTGGAAGCGGACGAACGTAAGAAGGAAAAAGAAGTCAAGTATACAGACCGAGTTTACCCTGCTAAACGCCAACGATGTAAGTATTTAATTCGGGCTGCCTCTGGCCAAACCTCGGGTAACTCACGATGCTTATTACTTCTAGGGGGCACTGTTGCTCAGCCTAAGACACTATTTCAGAAGACGAGGACGGAGGCTTCGAAAGTTCAAAGGTCCATCAACACACGGATACTGCCACCAATGCCGTCTGCTAGGAACTACCGCGTCCTTCCGCCGAAATCCGGACCACTTCTGCCACCAACGTCACCTCCCAGCGCTTCAGGCCGAGTCACCGTTAATACCATTACAGTCCAACGCAAATTAAATACCGCGGCCCCTGCCTCAACCACAGTTTCCTACGACGTTCCGCCAGCTATGTCTCCGGCCTCTCCGCATTTAGCGGGGACACTTGACACGCGGAGTAGACCTAACCCCCCACCAAAGCCTCCATCTACAGCTACCGCCACACCCTCGGCCCCTGAATATACACGTTCCCTTGTGAATGCCACCTCACCAACGAAGAAAGATCCCATGGCGGCTTTGTTTGTACCCAAACGCAAAGCTTATTCGCAGCGACCGGTCTAGTGATTTAGTCTACACTCTCTGGCGTTTGGACCGACGAATCTCGAGTTTTCGAGATTTTATCCTGGGTTGTACGTTTCTCTCCCATTGCTTATGTGTATGTTCCATTTCGTTATCACAAGCGGAAGCAAGAAGTGTTCTCTCCCGCGACATGTATTTTAGAAGTTTATAATTCACCATGACCCTCGCATCTTTTCCATTATCCCTGGTGTCTAGAAGCCCCAAAATATTGTGATCCAGGTTTTCATTTTGCGAAGTAATTCCTGTAAACTTTAATCTACTTCTACATGTCGACAGGGCAGGCCTTACGTTGGTGAGAACAATGTGAATCTCGTAAAGTGGGAATACATATGCACTTTAATAGTACTACTATCGGTGTTCGGGAGTTTGAAATGATTTGACCTTTGGGTGAATTCCACCACAACCGCTTAATTCTGTGCCTCCAAATTTTTTAAGGCTATAGGTGAGCACCTCATAAGTCTAAATCTGTTTTTTTAAATTTTATTATTTGTGAGTTGTGGAGGGTGGCGGAGGCTTACCGGTCGTCGAAGGCGATTGTTTTGGGAGATTGAAATGGTCGTCACGTCAAGGTCACGTCAGATTTTCAGGTTCCGTCATGCAGCAAACCTGGCATGCTCTTGCGGACTTTTAATATGCACCACGACGAGATCACTGCCATCAATTTTGTCAGCCAAGAATCACGCATGTCACTCATCAACGCACGAAAAAACAGAGTACATTGGCCGGTTCACCACAGTCCTCCTCAATTTTGGGTATTCAAGGCCGCCTTGTTCATTAGTATATGCCTAAAAATTAGAGAGAGAATAATGCAAAGGATCAGATCAGATCTTGGAAGACATATGTTTACACCACGAGTTTTGATGGACCGAAAACCACCTTTAAAATCCAGAGCTCGCCAAACTCAGTCGGTGTACAAAAAAAATTGATAATCATATTTCTAAGAGTCGTAAATATCTCAGGAAAAAAAAACCCAGACAGCCAGTGCCAATATTGAGGGAGGAAATCCGGGATTTCAAACTCCTGAGGCATGTCAAACTACCGGACACTGATAGTAGGTAATTGCTCGTGATAACCATGTACAGGGTCACGGGTCTCCAGTATAGGAACAATGAACATTGCTGAATTGACCAGAGATGCATCGTTGCCCATTCATGAGGACGATTCTGCCATACTAACCGATCAATGAGGGTCGAAAGCAGTGGTGATGGTTTCTATACGATGTAAGATATGTGGCTGCAGTCATTCGACGTACGGAAGAAGGTCCGTGGGACTTGGACTTAGTAGTAAAGTATGCAAAATAGAAAACAATAGTATGGATAACAGACGCTGTGGACCATGAACAAAGTAAACCATGAATGATGTTGGATGTGCAAGGATGTTGATGAGGAGTTGAAAGAAAAGAGCCGATAGTGGTACACGAGGTGAGGATGCAGCGGGTCAGTGTCGAGATGATTATGTGTGAGTAGATGCACGTTCCGCACAGTGATCTGGAGTTTTAGCACGATGGACAATTCTAGGGCGAGCGGTGAAGTCCGCTAACGGATATTGGGCACCTGGTGATCATGGTCAAACCATGTACCAAGCAACCCGTCGTTACCGTCATTTCGTTGTCTTGTTTTACCCTTCCCTTTCTCAACCACGGACGCCGATGAAGAGGGCTGGGGCTGGCCCTCCTGTGGCTCGGGCAAATATACGCCCGGAGGAGGTGCTTCCCATATTCGAATTGTCCGATCATCTGAGCACGAGGCGAACATCCGCTCGTTCATTGGGTTCCACGCGACCGAATTGACACTCCCTTCCCCATGCCCACTCAGTGTCTCCAAGAGTGCACCGCTGTCGCGGTGCCATATGTAAACTTTAGCATCTAGAAAAAAATTCGGTCAAATCGATATCTCCACGTGACATAAAATATAAAAATGGTCACCTTCGCTGCCACTGACCACAAAGTTACCGTCAACTCCGCCAAAGCAACTTCGAATAACATGCCGACTTTGCTTTAGGTTTGTGTATTTTCGTACAGACCGTGCCGTTTGGAGATCCCAAAGTTGAATTTCCTGGAATAGCATACGATGAGAAAAGACGTTGTCAACGGCGACCACGTTTTCGACTTACGTTAGGGGAATGGTTAATGAGCACATATTGTGAATCAGGCGACGTCTGCGCGCTTGTCAGTTCGCCCTCGAAGCGGATGGATCTACAATCGGAAGAAGTAGAGCATCAGTGCACCAAAATAGGTCGTGATCCCCGAGTTACGCACAATTCAGTTTGCTTAGTGGCTAAGTCGAAGACCACCATCCGATTCATGGTTCTCGCAGATGTTTGAGCAGCAGGCCCAGGTTGCGATGGGTCAGGTGATGTTGGTGGACGGTATTCATGTTCCATGCCGACAGCTATTAGATGCTTGAAATCGGGTGTCAAAGCGAAGTCCGTCAATCGAATTGAAGTTGGGCCCCATGCGTCTCGCACTTTCCCGTCAGAGTTCTACCATAAAGGAGATTGTTGAGTAAATTGGGGTATATGATTGAGCAGATTCGCTCCCGGTAAAGTCGAAAATGCATATAGAATAACTCACCCATATCGTAATCTTACGGTCCAACCCTCCAGATATGAAGCCAGATCCATCTGGCAGCCATGATAGGGCTGTCACGGTCTCTTCATGGTGTTGATCAAGGGTGCGAATACAGGCGCCAGTCTTTAAGATTTGAGTGTAAGCGTGAATCATCTGACTACAGTGCCCTCAAACTCACTTTTACATTCCACATCTTGATAGAATTCTCCGCACTTGTGAGAAGAATTGTATCGTCTAATGACCAGGATAGACACCCAACTGGGTATTGGTGATCACGTAAAACAATGTGAGCAGCCCATTCGGATGGTGATGAGGAAGCATCGATGGGAGACTAACGGGAGTATTAGTATCTGACGATAGAAGCCAAAATTGAAGAGTTACACACCCCTCGTCGCCAGATGATCGCAGACTTGTCTTTACTAGCACTCGCTAGATAATTCCCATCATGACTCCATTCAATATTCCATACCTCGTCGGTATGAACTTCCAGAATAGTCGTCGTAATTTGAGGGAAATCGGCCTTGCTACACCGGTGATCCGAGTAAAGAGAAAATGAGGAATTTCGGGGAGGATTATGGTATATGCAACGTTGTCTTTGGAACGCTCTTGCTTGATGGAGTAGTGCAGAAAAGCGCCGTTGAGGTATCATGACTGCGGAAGGAATATAATCTAAACAATGACGAGAAGACATTTTTGAGCGCCGACTGCAGCCGAATCATGAACTGGACGTACCGTGAAGAGTCTCAAGTAACTGATGTCTTGATGTCCCAGAAGCACCGTCCCATCCAGCTCTCCTACGTAGGTCTTCGGGTTCTGTACACATGATCAAACTGCGGAATACCACAATGTCAGTTCAGAAACGCGCGCAAATCGCGAAGGCTAACCTTGACAAGGTATGTAATTCGTCCGAATCAACGTTCAAAGGTGCAAGCTCATTCCTCAGTACCTGCAGCGCAGATGTGGGTTTCTTGGCTTCCACCAACTCTAAATATTTCTGTCGGCTTATCAAAAATCTGGCATCCTGTCAATGAGTGGAAGCGCATTAATAAATGCTGGATATTGCTTGGAGTATTGCACATACCCAAATCCCTTGGTCTTCATCAACACCTAATCTTTCCAAAGCAGCCTCAGCCTTTGCCCACATTCCATCCAGGATATACTGTCTGAACTGTGCGACTTCTGGACCTTCCATCCTATACCCTGACTCAGCCTCTAGTGTTGCAGCCGACTCGCTATATAAGGTATGAGCAATATGCCACACAAGCGGAGCAGAATATACGTACATGTATCCCACATCCCGTAGACTCTGGATTACAAGGCGCACAAATTCCTCTCGGTCCACAAACGAATCATCGTAGAGGGTAGTGCCTGGCGGGGACACCTTGGCAATCGATTTGCCATGCCCATTCTTGTGCACACCGTTGCCCATCATAGTCCCCATCCCAGATGTCCCGTTAGTTGCGCTATGTCCATTGGTGTGACCATTCATGATAGGACCATCGTAGAACCCATTCGCTACAGACGAGGCAGCATGTATGGAGGAGTCGGGCGAACCAGACAAAGCTAAATCACGATCAGATTCAGCCAACCTCATCATACTCTGGGACAGGGTGCTGCCGGAAGGCTCGTTGGAGTTGGACGTGCTGTGGTGGGAAGAAGACAGGGGATTCGAGTGGTGTGCGATTCGCTGTCGCTTGCGAGCTCTAGTGTGTTCGGCGTCTGCCGCGTCCAACGAGCAAGGCAAAGAGACAAAGAAAATGAAAGTACTCGGAAATCAGTCCGACTGAAAGGATACACAAGTTGAAAGAAACTGCGCACCAGAAATAAAGGAAGAGGATGCTGCGTCTGCGCCGGTATCTCCTTGCTCGAGCTCTGACCTCGAGCGGGTGGCTGGAACGAGGCTTACGACAGCCGAGTCTGAAGCGACTCTTTGAAGGATTGCTGAGGCGGGTATCGTCGAACTTGCAGCCGCTACAGCCGAATCGGACTGGGTGGACAGGGAGTCCCGCGCAGGGCTTGGGAGAGTAGGAGAATCAATGGTGGCAAAAGATGTCGTCGTTCAGGAACAAGATGCTGATGAGAAATACGTTGCTGAGATGCAGACTGGACTGATATATCGCGACGAACGGGTGCGACGACGAGCAGGTGCAGTGGGGGATGCTGAGAGTAGGTTGCAGAGAAAGCTTGAGCAGGACGCCTCTCGTGATGCGCGACTGACTTGGACCCACGAAATAAACCTCATTTGGGCACACCAGGCCTTTTACTCAATTCTTATTATTAGGTTCACATTCTTCTTGTTATATTACATCAATAAACCTCTGTCACTGGTCTTGTTTTTCCCCCCGCCAACTACTGATTCTCACCCAGAGAATGAGGACAACGCCTGAGGCAGCTTGGAGATATGTTCATCGATGGATAAAGACAAGAAGGATCGAGTCAACACGTTGCCGCAGTTCTCCACCGTCGGCCTCGGTAGAGGTGTGCAGTCTGAAGATGAAGTGTCATGCTCGCTTACATTCCTTTGGATAAACAAGACACGGAGCTCAGGACGGCCGGTTACCACAAGTGAACAGGTACCGTGCCTCACCTGAGACCGAGACTGAAAGAGTAACACATCGGTCAAGGTCCCGAGTGCCACTGAGAACATACATAACATAGTGATATCCATGTCAAAGATTGGTCAGGTCCGCTGCTTCTCAACGAAAGTATTAGTAAAGTACACTGATACTCTCCGATAAGTAAAGAAGGAAGTTGGATGCAAACTGTTCTTGCCGAAGATTGGATAAGCCCCAACTCCGGCGATACCACCTGTAGTCCGTGACGCGCCCGACGCGCCCTACGCGCCTAGGAAAGCGCCGCATTGGGCATAGTTCGGCGCCTCTTGGGATCCAGTAGCGATTGCAAGGGCCAGTGAAGGAGAGTGGTAGACGCTGAACCTAACACAGTCGCTCAATGCTACGGGGATGATCGGTGATACTGTAGAGAAGTTTGAAAATTAGCAGGAGTTGTTACCAAGGTTCCGTCCGCGACGCAACATATAAATGAGTTCCAACCTGTACAAAGAGGTGGCGTCCACCCTACCTCCATAAATTCTGTCAGGGGGGTTGTCCCAAACTAAAGCTTCAGCTAGGTACAACCGGACCTGAGAATGAGCCGGCTTTGCAGCGCCATTAATGGACATGACGCCGACAAGACCTAGGAAGACGTTTGACGATGGTCTACACCAAAATAAGTGAAAAAAATGACACTAGCACCTGTAATCAGGCATCAAATACTTGAACACCCAGCGCTCACCCATGGCACATAATCCCTGTCTATGTTGCAGCCTTATCGAGCGGGTGAACTGCCAAAAGGACCAGTTTGAAACCATAGCGCTTGATAGGTAGCTCGGGTAGGAGGTTCCAGAGGGGATGATAACCACTGATGAATACATACGGGGTTTCAGAACTAAGCCCAATCACTTCTCAATATTTTGAATTAGCGCTATGGTTTCCAACAAGCAGTAGGTTGCAGAATACTTACCTCCATGTCATCTTCAAGCATTCTGACCGATCATCAAGTGCGGTCACGGTCCTTTTCAATCATGCCAGATTCATCCCCTTCTCGTCTTCGAGTCTCCAAGTGCTCCGCATCGCACCGCTACACCGGACTCCTACCGAAGTTCAGAAGGAGGCCAAAGATACGAAATGTATGCAACCAAAGATAAGGAGGGCAGAGACAAGGCAAAGGCCGCTGGGAGGTTGATAGGAATGTAGAACACAGGTGCCAATAGGATCGTTTTATTTTGAAGGAGGGTGAATCTGACGTTCCGAATTGAAATCTTCAATCTTTAAATAAGATTTGAATCATCGTTCGGATGTCTCCCCTGTCGAAGTCAGAAGGTCAATAGTTGCTGTAGTCTTGAGGTTCGGGTTCCTGCGCATACGCAGGGCGGCAAGTACCTTCTGGCCTGCACAGGGCAGTCACACTTTAGGTACAAAAAGATATCTGATATCATTCGGATGATAACCTCGCAAAGGCAGGTCAGCTGCCCACTGCCACGCGCCCAATAAAATGGACCCAGGTTATTGAGCCCCCAAGATAGCGTAAAGATGGTCACGTTCAGGGCAATTCCACAACAGAAGAGGCCAGGAAATGCCTTCGCGGGATGATGGTGGTGGTACAAATCAAAGACAGAAACCGACAAGGAAGAACCCCCTGACGGAATGCATCCAAATATGGTAAGGCCGCCTGAGAGCGTGCCTTGATTAGCCCGCTTGATGTGTGTCCCAAGGCGCCTATTGCGATCAGGCCAAGAATTCAATGGAAGTAGAAAGCTAGAGCGACCTGATCGTCAGCGCCACAAATGCCTGTCAAGATCCTCAAGTCAAACGGCGACTTCCAGTATCCGGCAACCAAAGAAACGTGGATGTCCAACCCATGCACCCCACGGCGAACTTGAGAAACAAAATAAAAAAAGTCTAGATACCTTCCAGACACTCAGAGTAACATAACTATCGAAGACAACACGCGTGAAGGTCACACAGATGTAGGGTATCGATGAGCGTTTAAAGCCCACGAAGACCGAGTAGGTCAACCGGTCTCCACGAACGTGAAGAGAACCACACATTGGAAATTGGCGATAGGCAGGGGTGAAGAAGTGACAGTGACTGACAACAGGATATTCAGAAGGCCCTCGGAGCGAAGAAGCCTTGACTCATTGCAATGCACAGTCGGCTACAAGCTAGAATCCACCTCGCGAATTCGAACCGGTAGGTGCAAAAGGAGTGGGAGTGGAAGGCAATCAGGAGTAGTCGGAGACGACAATATTTGTCCGCGGATGATATGTATACCAAGCCTACGATGAAAGAAAGTCATAGAATTCCAGATTTCAAATTCGCACCACCGAGTTTAGATCGAAATTAGTGGAGATGGGAGATGAATGTCTTACATTGCCTATTCCAGCCTGTAGAAACTTAGGTCCATGGAGAATCTCAGACTGACGGAGTCCAAGTGGATGAGGGAGTAAGCGCCAACGCCATTAAGGAGATCACACCCACACACATACAAAAACTAGTTCAGGCTGTGCGAGCCTGCGGATATGAATCCAAAAATGTAATTGCCATTTCTGTTGAAAAAACGAGCACAATAAACAGACTACATCGTACTACACGGTGGAGTAGTGGGTCGCGGAGACTGGGAGGCGGAGAGGGCAATCGTCGGAGTGGGATTCGGAATAGAAGAGCGGGTTCACAACGTTGAACAAATTTAGAAGGTAACCCAGTGTTGAACGGTGATGACAGGAGAGAGTGAGGGAGGATAGTGCACAAAACAAGATTGTCAAGGAACAAGAACAACGTCGTGATAATGAGCACAAAGTCATGATGGCACGAATAAAATATATGAGTTGATGAGGGTGATATTGAGCTATGTATGCTGGATAATAGATAAGTAGATGGGAGGACTATACAAAGCGTTATTTTCCACACGAATTAATGCCTTTTGGATGAAAGGAGACGGAACGAAAACGAGAGTGAAGGACGTGAACGTGAAACGTGGATATGATAACAAAGGTGACAGGGTAATGAGCAGAGTTTTCGGTGGGGCGAGAGTCAAGGTTGGACGTGGGAGGGGGGATGATGATGATGAAAATGCATCGACAATGACAACGATGCGTGATGATGACGACAGTTCCATGCGAGAAGAGCAGATGAGACGAGACATGAAGAATGGAGATGCTGGCAATGCGATGCGATGATGATCCGGAACGAGATGCAAGAAAAGAAAGACAGATATTTTCTAGGTCGTGACGAGCATTTGGCGTTTGTTTCGTAATTTTTTTTGCCCTATGCACAAGGGGATGGAAGGACGTCCGATCCGATGGGTGGATGTTTTGGTTATGGGCGGTGTCCGTCGGGAAGGGGGTCAACGACATTTTGGAAGAGCCGAATCCAGAGAGTGAGAGAAACATGAACTGACAAGTCGGGATGGGTGAACTGTAGACCCAAAACCGAGAAAAAGAGGGTAGGCCGTCAGGGCTACAACGGGACGCGTTGGAAGTGGTGGACGCGTTCCCGATCAACAAGCCCGCTGCGTCCATTCCCGTATCCAGGTGCATCCGTCGACATCCCGAACCCTTCCAAATCTTCCACCCTCGCTCGCCCCCTTCCCCGGGGACGTGATGAGCTGCCGCCACGCACCACACGACCAGCAGCCTCAGCGTTGTCTGTTATGACCCGCCTTACGGCGGCCACGTGGGGGTCTTCCACGCACATTTGCTTGGGAAGAGGAGAACTGTTCCTTCGTAGAGTAGCCCGGCCTCTGTGAGGAAGGAGTGCTGTCGACCAGTCGAACGCTTGCTCGATGCTTTCCTTGGACTGGAGAGCATGTTCGTGGATGTCCGCGGGTGCAGGTGCCATGCGTTGTGGCCTCGAACGTGAAGGAGATGACCGGCCTGACCGACGGCTGCTCCTTGAAGTATCCGCTTCACGACGGCGGCCTCGAGGGGTGGCGTGGATGGATGCCATAGTTCCAGGGACCGCAGTCTCAATACGCGATACTACGCCATTATAAGGAACTTTAGGCGTGGGAGGTGAAGTTCGCGCGATAGTGTTGCCGGAGGAGGACACAGACACAGATACAGGTGAGGAGCGGAAAGATTTCGCGGGGGAGGACGCTTGCAACAACGAGAAACACGCGGGGAGGCTCGCACGGTTGCGAGTTTTCTTTGCCTTTGTGGCTGTCGCTTGTTTCTCCTCATCCCATTCTCTGTCCGAGTGGAGGTCGACATCGTTATCCAAGGCGTCGCCGGAAGAGAAACTGATATCCGAATAAGCGTCGTCCTCGTCCGCCGGGACGTGCGAATGGATGGGTGCACTCCTAGGTATGCCCCGCACGTGTTTAGCGGAGGAGCCAGATTGTCCACGGCTGAGATGGGGAACGGTGGAGCTGTGATTAGTTCCTGAGGGTCTGCGCGCGTACGATAGTGCAGAAGGGTGCATGGCGTAGATGAGGTTAGCGGATTTAGAGTCACTGATAGGATCGGCAGCATCGTGGTAGCTGTACTCGCTGCCGCACTGTTGTGCTGCGTCTTCGTCATCTTCATCAGTGACGACTGACCACGAGGTGGATGAAGCTGAGGATGACGAGACATAGTAGCCGCTTTGTCCTGCGTAGCTCTTCAGGGCGGTGCCCAACGCGGAGGGCATGAGAGGGGGAACTTCGCCACCAATGGCATAGCCCATGCTAGGCGACGACAAAGCACTGCTGGACGAAGAGATAGATGGTGAAGAGAGGTCAATGTTCTGGCAGTCTTCACTGCAGTATGCACCACTATGAAAGAGATTAGGTCCAGGGTCAGTGGCGAGCTCGCAGACATACCCATCGTCGTTGAGGTGCTTGCCGCAGACGAGACATATTTCCTCGAACATTGCTCGGAGGAGGAGGACGGTGAGTGCTATGGGATGGCGAACAGGATGGGCAGAGGAGAATCGGGGGACAGTACAAAGGCGATCTGGGCGTTATATACGTCGCGACATTCCTCACAAATTTAATGCTGTCACGCTATTGACTCAATTCAAGCTTTCCCACGTGATCCAGTCACAGCCGCCGGCAGACTGCGAGATCTGCATCTGAAAACGTTTCTCCGCCAGTCAGACTCACCGCAACTCTCCCCAGCTCACACGTTGCTTGCGCTAGCCACATACGAACGTGTGGCGTCTGCATACTGCATTTTGGTGGGGGCGGCGCAGGAAACTGTCACTTGATCTCCTATTTGAGCACACTTTGAACCAAAAACAGCTTCCGCCGCTCTCAACTTCACCTGCGTGACCGCTGCTCGTGACGCTAAATACTCTTAAATGTCGTCATGTATGATGTGCGAGGAGGTCGCCACGCAAAATCCCGCCAACCAGTGCGACCCCAGGTCGTCGAAAGTGTATCTGCCGACTCGGCTTCGGAATGTCACAATCACGCTAATTGCACAAACATATCCTGTCATACCTCACCATATGGATTCAGTATTCTGCAATGTCTGTCAAGTAATAGACTCATCTTCCACCTTCCTTTCTCGATCAACAGCTTCTGAATTCTCAATCCGCCTACATACTTCTATCTTATTGAACAAGAGATGCCGGATTACTTCTGACCGTCCGCTCGTCTAATTGCCTGGATGGACCGCGACTGCTGGTCTCGCATCTGAGGTTGTTTTTGTCTCTCACAGTACCGGCCCAATAACCGGTAGGGTTCGAACCTAGATCTATCGAGCTATTCCATGTATTCTCCTTCAATCTGCACCGTAAGGGTACCCGAAGAGATATCAACGCCAGCGCCGAGTGACGGCATGCACCTTTTATCGCTAATTGAAACGCATCAGGACGCAGCGAAACGTCGCATTGTCCTCTTCAGCCCGACAGGTTCACCAGAAGGGACCCTCATTTCTACCAACAGGGTCATCCCGAGTGAACTGTACCTTCGATCATCATTTCTCACGAGACAGTGGGGGACAATGATACGCACATGCTTATATGTGATCAATTCTTCCCGCATCGACATCTTTCCATCACCCTGCGAATGTATTCAGTGCATACAGCCTAACCGTTTAAAGTCTTAGTACACATTCAGTAGATTTGATTCCGTGGGACTACCCCAAGTCCCCAGACCATACCAATGTCAATTGTAATAGAGATACGGACATGTTACGCGTCGGATGACGCGCCCAATGCAAATATTCAGGGGTTCCAACGCGTCGACACGTTACGCGTAGATGCACAACCCTGGTTAGCGTGTAGCCCTGGCCAGGCCAGGCTCGCCTGCGTTACTTGATGATCCAGATAGAAGTTTATTTTGGCTTTCATTTCTCCAATAATAAATGAAGTCCAATATGACATCCATATACCACTCGGGGCGGACAATGGGCAGCAATAATGACTCGACTTGATCTTATGAGCCACGAGGATCACTGTTCTAGAAATGGAAGGTTGTCTGCCTGTGAACTGACGCCCACAGTGTTATCGGTGTAGTACTGCACAGTCAGTGTTAGTGCCCACATCCTGGAAGAATCGCCGCGGATGTTCGAGGCTAGAGTCAAAGTCACATACACCTCCCAAAGGAGATGAATAGATTGAAAAAGAAGAGAATTTTTTGGAACGTCAATGTACAGCCAGAGCACACCTTTTATGACCATCAAACAGATACATGGCAGCCTATCTCCGGGACCCGCAGTCAGCTACTACCAATGGCCATCGTCTACAAATTTAACGTTGTTCTTGGATGACCCAAGTAGTCACTGCTTGTCCTCGTCCTTGTCAGGCGCATACAGCTGCCCGACCAACGGTCACAGTTTACCTTCTCCATTCCCCCTTATCTTCGCCTGCCGGCCGCCTGCGATCAGCCCCTTGGTTATGACGGTTATCCATTGTCTCGAGCTCAAATCGCCATTCCCGTTCCCTTTCCAGCAGGCTGTGCCCACGGAGGCATGTCATGTCCAATGCCTGTCACCAAGTCAGTGGTCACCGCCATATAGTATCTAAGTATACTATCGATATCGGTGTCGATATCTCCGCCACATATATGTAGCTTATCTAAATGGACGCGGGAATTAAGTGTAAGCTGTCTCCGAGATCGTCAATAAATTTCAGTCAGGGCTTAGGGCTACGCGACTGCCACCAAATTAAGCGCCCAGTATCACGCCCTTTGTCATCCCCATATAAGTGCCTCGCTTGGGTTCCATCACTTGCTTATCTTGTATGTTTTTTTTCTACTTGAAAGCTTGTCGATCATACACACATATATATTTGAAAGTGCTCGCCCAAAGGCTTGATCAGCCCAGCGGCCAAGCAGCGGCTTTAACGCTCCCAAAACGTCAAGCGCCCGCGGCCTCTAGCAATATCACCTCCGTACTACCATCTTCGGAGACTCACAGCCTATCTATAAGCTCTGCTGTATTTTGGACACTCCGGAGCTCTGCATTATATGTTATTGTATGGCTTGGTATTATTTTTATATCGGGACACAGCCAATGGAAGTGACAGCCACAGACCACGAGGTCCAAAAGGTGATCATTGCTTGCACGCATATGTACTGAATATGTATGGGCACAAAAATTGCTCTCTGACTGAACGAGTCGCGTGCTCGCATCGTACCCAAAAAGAAGAGAGAGTTCACATTTTTTACTTGCTCGGTGATTGAGCCTTGCATAATCCGGTAGCGATAACGACAACATTCAACGGCTAAATATTGCTCGAATGTCATTAGGATCCGTCTACAGAGGTCATGTGCGCGATCCTCAGACGCCGCCACCGTCATTGAGTTCTGGTAGCACTATAAGCCCCACTACGCCGTGGAGAATATACCAGAGGTACAAGACTTGTGACTTACTGGCGGTAGCTATAAACGTTTGTCACGAAAGTCACCTGAAGCGCCAGTGCGCATGATGGCATCATCATCATCATCGCGGATGTAACAATCCCGTCGCTTGCATCCGCATGCGAGAGTCCCGCAAAAGTAAAGCAGGGCTATTGAATGTCTACACCTGCGAAGTGATGTCATCAGCAGTACACCCATTTTAGACCACATCCTTGGGCGTCGAATCAAAACAAAATAAAAATGAAAGATTTATTGCATCCATTGCCTTGCGATTGCACTGGTGATGGGTCCGTGCTTCCCGATTATTTGACCCTTACTTTTGCTTTGAGATAAAACGCTTAGCGCTTATCAATATCGTAGACTGTGGCATACGCAGCAGACGGATGTCTCGGAGATGTTGGGCCAGGACTAAGCTAAGATATCGTGATCATTTCGTCGCCCCGAAGGAAAATAGTGAACATCGATTACGAGACATTTGTGAATATGACAAACGTCTCATCCGCCTCCGATCGTAGTGGGGCAAAAACCGACGACGTCCTGGTCAGGCGGACTCTATGTAATCAAGATCATCGGTCTCCTGCTCTACCCTCATCAGTCAAGTTCTCCTGAACCTCCGTTCCTCGGGATGCACTGCGTCATCTCATTATTTTCGATGTCACCACTCAACATTTAAATGGGCAATTCAGTCTTCGAAAGTCGTAATTTAGGTCACGACATGTATTGTATAACACCTCAGCAGTCCGGTGCAAATCGACGCCCAAGACCTTCCTGCGAATCCGGGGATCCCCGGTAAGGGGGGTCCATTAGCTTTCCGCTCGTTGCGATGCCGGATTCGGAGGTACAGAATATGCAGATAAAAAATTACCAGATTCCAGAGCGCCAAGTGCAGATCACTGAATATGTGGTTCTTGAAGGAGGAAAACCAAGAAATTTGAAGCGATGCACCAACCCCCGAGCTGAGGAGACAACGAGCCGAAATATCCGTCGGCCGACCTCTCCCGACAAGCGCTTAAGCTTAAAGTCGATCTGACATTATACTCATATGTGAGTCAGAATGCTAGGGCGGCTTCTTATTTCCGGACGTTGAGGGGTCACACATCTAGGACAATTTGGTCAGATTTAGTTTTTGTTGATCCAAGTATTGTCCAAGTAATATCCAAAGGCACCTAAAAGGCGCTTGAATTTCACTATATAAAATATATCGAATACTGGAAATACATGACAAATTTTCGTAAGATTCGTGTGTGATTATGATAATAATTCGATATCGAGAGGTTCTCGGAACAATGTCGTGAAGCTGCATTTGTGGGGGCGAGGACCCACAAGGTTACGATATCATCGGATATGGCATTTTGGCTGAATATCCCACCACGACTCAGAGCGACGACATTCAAGTACGCATACAGAGCATAGAAACAAAAAGAATCACGGCGACTGCAGAAATAGAGTTTGACTATCAAGCAGATTTATAATACATGAGAATCGGAATGACTTGTTATAAGGATCTGGGGTGCCGCTGCCGTACTTGCAGACAATCCAGATGTGATGAGGCGACCTCCGCCGGTTTTCAGTGGTGATTATAAGACTGGCTGTGCATCTGTACACCGGGCATAGTAAAAGGTAGATCCTTGTTTTCTTGACACCTCAGTCAAATCAGCTTTAGCACTCCTACTACATAAAGCGATCTGAAATGTGCCCCTAGGCGCACGTTCCTTCGTACTCAACTCAAATAAGGGAACCCGAAATGGCTTGAGGGTGAACGTGCATCGCTCAATATGTCCTCGATGTCGGCAAAACTCAGCGTCAAATGCGTGACTTTCAAATTAATCCGAAATAATATGGCGAGTGCATATAGAGTGTTCTAGATTCGAAAGCGGTCGTAGCCTGGTAATAAGCCTCAGAATATCAGCTCAGAGTAAGATTCTGGGACGGATAACCTTCTAACTGCGACGGCACGTCGATCAAAAGAAGACGAGGGATAATTCCTGATCTAGAGAATCGCGGGGGTATGAGCGATCGGTATCATGAGATTGAACAGGGAGAAATAAAAATATGTGCTTTAAGTCCAAGAATGAAAAGAAAATATTAGGCAAAATGAAGAGCCAATGAAGAAAGTATGAAAGGTAGGTGCGAATGTGAATGAGTCTGAAGGTTGTTGTAAAGGTTAAATATCAATACCGGTGGTATAAAACCTAGGAGGAGGCGATCGAAGCAAGCGGATTTGTGCGGATTGAACAGAGTGGACTAGCCGTTAAGAATGAAAGCCGGGTGGCAAGGTCGTGGATAGGAGATAGAAGACGTCCACGGTCTTGGAAGGATGATTTCACAGAAGACGACGTGATCAGAAGCTGGATGGTACGAAACCAGCAGGATGGATGAGTGCCGATCTACAGCAAGTCTAGTATCATGATCAAACACGCCGGGATGCGCGTCTTTGTGATCTCTCTCTTGCATAAAAGTACTTCAGGCACTGTCACGGCGGCCATGACGATAGGGAGAACGTCCTTCCATTGCCCACGTGAATTAACCTCACCAAGTCCTGCTGTCTATCCAACGGCAAGGGGCAAGAATCGTTGCTTTATTGAGACACGCCCCTCGCTTTAACCCCAGTGATCCCTGGACTCTCCCATAGAGAATGATCTACGAGTGATAATCTCACTTCGGGGTTTCCGAGCCCGAGTTGGCGTTGGGATCATCTGATGAGCCTTCAACCTTCCTGAAACCTGATGAACCTCCTACTTCTGAGATGGGTGTTGAAACCATTGACAGAGATAGCTGGCTACCACTTCCTAGTGGTTCTTGGCCAAGAGCAGCACCATAAATGCTATTCACAGACAACTGTTGTGAAGGCGGAATAGGCGAACGTGGTTTGTCAGATGAAGGAGGCACGGGAGGCGGTGAGGGCGTCGGCACAGGCGGAGGAAGTGCTTTGTCCGTATTCGAAGTCGGAGGCATGAAGGACGCCCTTCTGCCGGACATTAAGCCTTGCAATCTCTGGCTCGTGCTCATAGTATTGCTTCTTGTTGGAGGATTGGGTGGGGTGATCTTCGTGGATGGTGGTGCCTCCGCGTTTGCCTTCGCGTTGCTCGAGATACCTGAACTACCACTCCCACTCCGAGGGATGGACTTTTCGGTGACAACAGTCTCGAGCATCCCAGTCGGTGCTCCAACGTTCTTGAGAACAGCAAGCTTTTGATGCAAATACTTCGCATCCGCGAGTAACCTGCATGAAACAACCGCACCAAAAATGGAAGTTACAATGGTGAAGGTGAATGGAAATTGTTCCGTCAGTGGGTCTTCACAAATAGATATGAAATGGAACGGACCTATTTTTCGCCTCTAAATTTGGTAGTGAAATAGCTGCGTACTCTTCGGACAACCGGTGATTGATCGCTGCAAAGACCTGCGTCATCACATACTAGAGTTGCGTGAAATCATATCAAAGCGAGTAAAGGGAGGAAGGTCGGTCAGCGAATATGTTCAATAGTCGTGCTTCTGACGCAAAAGCATATCGAGAGATAGCTCACCTCAACGACAGGTGGTGTAAGATAGCGCGACAGAACTTTATGAAGTGTGACGGTCTCCTTGATCAGAATCTCCATGTAGTCATTCACCCCACCCGCTGCCTTCGGCACACTCCAATCCACAGTCTATATGTGCACAAGGCGGAAGAAAGAAGGTAGTATAGCGGCAAATCTCATCAGCACAGGATCTTGAAATGTCAACATATGCGAACCTTGAGAGACTTGATGTGTGCATTCAGCCTGTCTCCCATGATAGCTACGAGCTTGGAATGGATCTCGTTCTGATGCTCTTGATAGTCCTAAGTGGATCGAGAAGAGGGGGTGAATATAAAATTTCTACTAAAAGGGTGCCACGCACCCGTTTGAGCTTGTCAAACTCGACCAACATGACGGCTTGCTTTTGACTCAAATGTCGCCTGAATGTTTCACGAACATATGGAATGAGTTCAAAGATGATCGACAGAGATTGTGATGCCAGAGCTAAGAAGCGATAACACATACAATGAGACGAACTTCTCGGATCGGGGAATAGAAATGTGCATACCGAGATGTTTAGCCGTTATGTTTTTCAAACCGGCAGAACGCATAGCGCCAGCTCCTAGAACCACCTGACATGTTCTAGAATTAAATGCCTTCAGGAATTCAATGACGCGGCTCATTGTATCTGTCGTCAACAAGGACAAGTTCACGACTACCCGAAGGTAATCCAACAATAGAGTCAGAACTTCCGCAGTGGCGGAAACAGCGTAGTAGGAGCGGTCTTCGATCTTTAGATGCTTGGAGTTGGCTGTTGCAGGCGGCAGAGTCCCGTTCGAATTTTGCATAGCGGGTGATTGACCAACAGCAACTGTTCCATTTGGTGTAGGTGAAGGGAATGTAGTCGTGTAAGGGCTGAAAATGGCCTCCTCGGACTTGAACACAAGTTCTGACGAATCTCGAACGGCAGAGTCTACTAGAATATTGGTGATGTGTTGCAGGCCAGGTGTAACCTCCGTAGGGTTCCATAGCTCGTCTTCGACGAGTTTCGCGGATCTAGATATTCGTACTTGATGGAATGCTTGCAAGAAAAGTTTCGCCTGAAATTTAGGCTGTGAGCAAAACGTTCGAGATAGTTCCGGAAACGACAGTACCTGGCCTACGACGGTCCCTCGTAGACCCACAATCATTCGCCTACAGATAGTCTCGCACTTGATAACGAACGCCCACGAGTCATCGAAGAATGTTAGGAACTCTGCCAACTCCAGAGCTGCATGCTGCTCGGATCTTAACGAGATAACCTTAGCTGCTTGTGTGTTGCATAATTCAGCAGATGAAGAAACGATATCCGCGAGGTCTTCCTCCAATGCCGCTATGTTGGTAACTTTCTGCTGCAGTTGAGATCTACAAGGGGTTAGAATGGGAAAGTGAAGCAGCGAGAAACTGCATAATGGCTTACCCTAGCACTTTCAGAACGTCGACAATGAGGGTCCCTTGCGCTTGGAGCCCTTCTATACCGTTCAATTGACTGCGGTATACCCTTTGTATTAAGGGAACGAAGTCTAGATGCGCCATGCTCCGCAGGTGGTTTGCCAATCCGGCTCTGTGAGACTTTAGAAACTATCTGCGGACTAGGGGTAATACTTACCTTGCTTCTGTCTGGGATGAGCCATTCCCCTCTTCATCCGGATCGAAGGTTGGCATGATCTGTTCGCAAAAGCCTTAGTTCAAGTATGCATAGCCGATATGAGGAACAAACCTTTTTCACTACTCCACGCATATCAACCAAGACGACCTCTCTCCATGATAGCATGCCCTCCTTCAAGCCCTTCGTCCTCACCAGATTCAGCAGCAAAGGTTTTAGCCGGTCCTTTAGACCTTGGTCCGCATTCGGATTGGGTTTTCCATCACCATTTATCCGCGTCTCTAGATCATGACGAAGAACGGAGACCAATTCATTGGACAACGATGCGGCGATTTCCATGGTCAGCGACCGTAAATGAGAGGGCAAAGCGGAGAAGGCGTGTAAAGACGATAAAGGTACTGAATATTGTGGTGCAAGAGGTTTCTTGCTGGGCGCTTGAAGCTTGTGCTTTTCCGAACCATCATCTTCCTCGTCCTCTTCAGGAGTCTCAGGTAGCGACGACACAGAAGCATGGCCGTTCCCATTTTGAGGAGGCCGATCTGGGGCAGCACTCGGCGGTGGTTCGTTTACTTCCCAAAGCTTCTCGATATCCTCTATCACATTCAGCGCTTCGCCCCATTGCCCCGCATTCACCAGACTCTTAGCCACGCCTGTCATCTCCACAACCCCGCCGATTAACTTCACACCATCTCGCACTTTTCCCAGATTCGACATCTTGCACTCCTTGCGGACCATCTCGAGCCCACGTTTCGCGCCGTTGTTATCCACGTCTTGGAGTTGAGTACGTAGCTTTGTTATTCGATCCAGGCAGCGTTCGGATTCGGATTGGAGATCGTGTAGGTTCGTCAGGGCCGCGAAGAAAGACGTCGAACGGATGGATATCTCGCGTACGAGATGTTGTTCAACAGTATCTGCGTAATGAGAGAACTTTTCTAGCAGAGGAAGCGAATGTGAGAGTGAGAATGGGTCTGCGAAAGAGTCATCTTGAGGAGTTTGGACTGCGGCCGCAGCATCTTGTTCGGTAACATCTGCAAACATCCTTGGATCACCCAGATTGAAATCCTTCTGGAAGAAAACAGAGGGTACAGAATCTAGAGGAGGGATATATTTCCCTGATATTGAAGGTATCGTTGCTGCGGCCTGCGGCGTCGAGGGGTCATCACCAGACATAGAGTTTCGCGGTGTCCACTGGTTCGCCTCGGCCTCTGCTTGGCCTTCCCGCCCTAGTTGCAGATTATGTTCGTAACGTTCCCATTCTGGAGAAATGGCACGAAGGTACGATTCGAAATCCTTTCGCCGCACTCTTGGGAGCTCGGCAGGTGGTACGGAGGGTATGTGCGAATGAGCCTTTGGAGGCGCTTGTCGTTTATGTGGATTGTTCAACACAGTAGATATTGCTGCATGGATTTCAATGATAAGGTCAGAAGATGGTTACGAAAACTAACCATGAAATCCAGTCCGTGAGCTACTCCATTCTGTTGGTAGACTTCCCAACGCCAGAGACGTAGTCGAAGTGTTCAGAAATCCTAGAGGATGTGGACTAGCAAAATCATCACCCCCTCTGCCCTCCGTCGTCCCAGATACACTCTCTGGACCTGGTCTTCGTGATGACGGATCCCACGTAAACCGATATGGACGCGCTGTCGGAAGCACGTCTGGTGTCCCAGTGCCGTTGACTGGCGTAACAGGTCTTGAAGGAACCGACGAGATATCCGACATGATTTATGCCGTCAGGAGCATATAGCTAAAGTGTGGTGGCGATTGCAGAGGAAGAGTGTCGGCGGTGCCCTGGTCAGAGTTGTGTCCACGTCTATTTGTGCTGTGCTGCTTATTTTGCTCTGCAACATTTCCTTTCTCTGATGGCCTCCATCTTCACCGTTCCCTCCCCCATCGTCAAATTCAATGCTCAGTTTCCGCTCAAGACATATCCCTCTATAAAGCCTCTAGACAAGACAAAGCTCAAGGCGCCGACACTATGGATTCAACCACCCCGCTCTGTGTCGCAGCCCGAGAGTATTCTTAGCGAAGACGTCGAGTGCCTCAAATGGCAGGCATACCTAGCACTTCGTGGCCTCAAGGGCGTCCACCTACGCTGGGATATCTCACCAGATGGGAGCATTGACGGGTCGTTACCAAATTTGCATATACCCATATCCGAGTCTCTGATACAGAGCGAAAAAATTAACAAGTCAGAAGGCGCGGAAGACGGCGAACTCCTTGCTGCACATTCCATACCAACATGGGTTGATACTCGGCTTGGTGTAGATAGCAGTGCAGACCCTCTTGAAGGTTACAAAGACCAAGAAGCTCGAGTAGAGAGTAGAGCTTGGGTATCCCTCTTGGAAGGCGTCGTGCATGCAGCTCTGGTACGTGCGCGTCCCGTCTCCGCGAAGTATGCATACTTACTCAACCCCACTTAAGATCATTGCACAACCACCCCCCTCGTATATTCACTCTCTGCTCTTCCCGCAAACAATTTCTCCAACGAGCGAGAGTCTTCAGAAGATCCTCTCACCGCCACCTGCACCCCTGACTGGCCTATGGTCACTTATGCCGCCCACAGGAGCACGTATAAACACTTCTTCTATCCTGTCGCAATACAATGAGGCGATAGCGTCTCTCTCACAACGTCTGGGTACCGATAAGTGGTTCCTTGGATCCAAGTACGTCCTGGCGCCCTGTATTCCCATACCCAACCCACTGACGATGGTCCAGTGAACCTACACCACTCGATGCACTCGCTTTCGCGTATCTTCACTGTATTCTACACTCCTCCGACACTGTACGCGTTGAGGTGACGCGTCGTGTCAATCTTGTCGCATGGGAGTTGAGAGTACGCTCTCTCGTACGCGACGCTTTCTCCCGATAAATGTGTATTCTTCTCCCAAGGTGGACATTTATCTCGATGAGAATACAACAATTCAATCTACGTTCAAGCTTTCATGAATGGAACCTCAAATCTATCCAATGTTGAACATATATGTGTCAATTGCATAAATTCTAAATCAGATACCAGCCTTGCTACAGGTGTCTTTGACCGCAATGGATGATTCGTTTCTAAGATGTACGTAGAACAGATTTGTTACAATGCAAGAGCATGAATCTATCTGTAGCTCAGTCCGTCAATATGCCCAAAAAGCTGCGTACTGCCATCTAACAGGAATTAGTTTGGAAAGTTGTAGACTCGTAAATGGTTGCAAATTATCTAAGGATTCTCATCTCCAACTTGAATCGTAGCATGTTCTGATTCAACGAGGGTCTTGCGCTCGCCAGTGTTAGTGAATCGTTTTCGGATGGCGGAGATCATCTTGAAGAACCTGTCAAGTAGGTGTGGAATTAGTATCAAGCAAGATCAACAAACTAGTTGACATACCAGAACCAATTCAGCCCGTTTAGGATGATATTACCAGCCGAGTATCCAATGAGATAAACGAGCGGTATCTCGTGGCGAGATTCAATAAGTGTGCCGTAGAACTGGATGGACTGCACGGTATTCAATATCTATCGAAGTCAGAAAGCAAGGAGAAGGCTCACAATGTAACCTCCATACATCATCCGCACGAAGAAGAACGCGGATAAAAGAAAGCCACCGTTGATAGCTTGCATACGAGTTCCGGTTCGACCAGTCTTATCCATAAACCTAAAGAAGGCGTTAGCTTTCTTCGAACGTACACAAAAATAATTCACCCACCAATGGTTGTTGAGGAAGATGGTGCTCGTTTCCCATAGCAAGCATCGTGTTCCATAATATGCAACGAATGGTTTCTATGGAATCAATGGAAGTTAGCAGCTTCCTCGACTAAGGGTAGCTGACCTAGTCAAAGAAAACGCACAAAAGACAATGTATAAAGGATGAAGCATGCTATTCCATGTGCGACAAATCCAGCGTCAATGAAATTGACGATTGCATCAAGTGTATCCCACAAAAAGTACCTTCATGTCTGTGTGAGCCGGGGGAATTAGGACGAACGATATTCTCGCTGACTCACCCGCAGGCAATGGCGTATAGGTAACCAGCTTTGCCATCCCACCCAAAAGCGCGATCTTGAATGACTGGGTCCTCATGTATGATGCACCAAAGTGCGTATGGGACGATTATGAGGGCATGTACTTGCGAAACGACGTGTATTGACCTGCGAGGTATCACGGTGAGAACCTGATCACTGGGTTGGACAGACCGCAGCCACGCGCAATCCACAATGCAACACACGCACCAGTTGTTCTTTGCAGCTCTACCCTTTCCCCCATAAGCAGATGGAAACCACCGCTCACTAAAATAGGGTGCTAGAACCTGGTGAACTAGCGTGAACCCAAGGAAAGCCCAGTAGAACGTCGACAAGTATGGCGGAAATTTAGTCAGACCCAAAGTCTCCGCAAAAAATTTCTCCAGGAAAACCATGGGCCAAGGTGGTTGTGGTAGTCGGGTTGTAAGATGTTCAGAGACCTCTAGTAAACTCCGTTCGGAGATTCCGATGTGATGCGAATGTAGCTATACGCCCGTGGGTATATGGAGTCGAACGAGTTCTTCGAGTTGGGTGTCTCGGCGGCTCTGGCTTACGAGTCTGCCGTTTTCTACGGTTGTATAGTTGTTTCACACAGCCTTCCTGCAGTCCCGTAGACGCCAAATCGTGAGTAAAGAAGGAAAGCTTGAAGGTCCAGGTACTGGCGGAGTTTAGCTGAGGTGGTGGTGGTAGGAGGCTCGTGTATAAATAGCATCACACCATTCTGATGATCGCCGGAACGAATCGTCCGCGTCATCCGAGCGCCGACTGGTCCGCTTACAGGCTTGTCTTGACACAATCTATTGCAGGTCATCGATTGCCTCAAAAGACTTTATTAGAGAATTTGTATAGATAATCTGAAATCGTATCAAGCATGATTTATGAGGCGAAAGCACAGATTTGGTAAGCTCACAAAATGAGCAGAACGAATAAGCGCCCGTGTCTCATGTCCACTTCTCAATGAAGGTGTCGAGCCGCTTCGAATGGTTCCCCTTCGAAACCATCTCTCGAGCCTCGTCTTCAAGCGTGCTTGCCAGCAGTTGCAGTTCGGCGGCCGTCTTCCTAGCCCGTGTCTCCAGGTCACGCACCTCAGCGGGAAACGCAAAGGGAGCAGTATCGTTCAAAGTCGAATTAGCATATACTCGAGCCAAAGCCGGGTGCATAGGTCTAGATAACGTTAGATCGAATGTTAGGAAGATCGAATCGAAAGTACCTTGCAGAGTACTGTTGCGTAAGTTCCCCAACCAATTGCGTTTCAGCAGCCTCTAAGTCTGACATCCGAGTTCTCAAAGCACGCAGTTCGGCCAATATATCTTCTCGGGTGAGCAAAAGTAAATGAGGTGCATCAGAAGGTCGGAGATCTATCTCAGTGTCAGCAAAATATACCTGTATCGCTACATAACCAACCTTGATGTTCGTTCAAGACCCCTTTGAGCTCTCGCTCCATTTCCACATCCTCCAAAGCCCTATACTGGCTCCCTTCGCTTTCGTCGTCATCCGATTGTTGGTTGAGTTTTATTTCCCCGAGCTCCTCCCCAAACGCTTCCAGAATCACCTCTGCTTCTTGTACGCAAGAGGCAAGACCCGACATAGCTGAATGCAGACTCTCCAGTGGGTCGACCACAGAGGTAAGTGAGCTCAAAGCCTTCGAAAAATCACCAGTTGAAGAGGGGGTGTGAGGCAGGTATGAACGGACCTACCTCATCCAAAATAGCACGCTCTAGTTTCAAAGCAGATGCTTGATCATGAGCCCATGCATCTCGCAGTATCTCCCCTACGTCCAGCTTGTCAAGACCATCAAACATGTCTTTTCCCTCCGCAGCTTTGTACTTAGAAAGCACATCATCGAGAATGTCATTCGGAGGTTTGCTTTGCACTTCGCGAGACGCTTCTTCCTCAAGCGCAATAAAGATCTTGAGGAGCTCCTTGTCAATGTCACTCATCTGAGCGCCTTCATCCTTGATAGACTGAAACGTTCTTTGGAGCCGCAAGGCCTCTCTCTTCAGATCTTCGACCCTCAATTTCTCTTGTTTTTGCAATACTGACAGCGCCTCCATATTTTCACGAAGGTTTGAGGTCGCTTTGGAGAGATCGTTCTTCTTGTCTGATAAGAGATCTCGAGCCCTCTCCAAGTCCGACTTCTTTTTTGGAGTATTTTCTGGCCAGAAATCATTTTCAGCGTTGCTAAAAATTATCATTTGACTGGCCAGACTTGGACATACCTTGGCTAAGGGATTCCGCAGCGGTACATGGTAGTCGACTCCCAGAATATCCGAAGGTTTCTAGCACATGTAGGGCCTCCTTACTCGTCGATACTAACGCAGTGTCAGCCTAAAATTTCATAGAGGTTAATGTCTGGATCTGGTACAACCCAACCGACGTACATTGAAGGACAAATCCGATATCCTTTCCTCAGCGTTACGAGTCTCAGTATCAAGGTCGAACACAACGCGTTGGAGCGTTTTTATTGACTGTGTTAGCTTCTGAGAAGTTTCTCTATCAAATTTGATAGTCAATGAACCGTCAGAGCGAGAATATATGCATCTTCAACGTACTTGATTATCAAGATCCTCGACTTGAGCAAATCGGCCTCCTGTTGGAGAAGGTTTGTTTCTTCTTCTACAAATTCAGCATGCTTCCTGTCGTATAACGTGCTGAGCAGGAGGCCAAGTTGCCGTAGAAGATGAATGACTACTTCAGTCTCGAGGGTGGCATATATCCGTCAAGAGGCGAGGGTGTATCCTCATCATGTCGAGGTGAGACGTCAGATAGTACGAGTTTTTTCAGGCTGCAATAAATAAAGAGATTGTGTAGTTCAATAGAGGAGATAGTGCCAGAAGAGTATCACACACACATGAGTGCCTCGTCTTTCTCCAATGCTACATCCCTCAGAGCAACCTTTGCAGATCTATCGCAATTCTTCTCCGCATCCAGTGCGTTATCGACGATAGGCAACTGAGAAGTCAGCCATTCCAACAATATCCTTCCAGCTGCGAGGTCGTTGGCAGCCTCGATATCGTGTTGGTCCAGTGTTGGTCCTCCCAATGCTGCGATAACTCGAATCGCCTTTTCAGAGTCTCCTTCGAGTGCCATTTGTGACGAGCGTCCTTTTTACAGAAGATTCTTTGCAGAAAGCTGAGATTGCAAGAGGTGATGGTCAGAATCAACTTCATGCAACTCACGACGCGTCCCAATCACGCGACCTCAACACGACCCTGGTTCTGATCTTTCATTTCTGCCTCAAGCCAAGTCGCGTCTTGTATCCAAATCAGAGTGGTGTTAAAATGCATGGAAAAACGCGGGTATATTTTAAAGTGCACATATGCTGGCACGTAATTTGCGTGTAGTTAAGTGATTGCAGATGTGGGGGGATCGAGATAAATATATCAGAGGCTGCCCAATATACACCATACGAGATACGCTAATGCAAGGATACTCATGATCGGTGAATCGGACACCCTCAGGCCAATACTAGAAGAAGTGTCACCTTTAGTCTTCGAGAACCGAATCCCGTCTTCCACTAGAGGAACCGCCCCACCGATGGTATCATTCAGACAGGCCAACAGTGCGGTGTCTAAATCTTTTGGTAGTGGAATAGCCGGAGTTCCTTCAGGTAAAAATACGGCTGTGTTATTATAGTGATCGAGAGTGAGAGCGACAGAGCTGGCACGATAATATTGAATCGTTTGTTCTGGCCAGAGGTAGCTGGAGACGGTGTGATTGTAAGGAGCCACCAGCCCGTGTCCACGGGTAGTGGTTGGTTGGTACACCAGAGGTCCACATGCCCCGATGACCTCGTCCATGAGAGAGAACAACGACAGTGCGTCTGTGAGTACGCGAAAGGTAGAGTTTTGAGGCTTGACAGATGGGAACCTTGCTGTCATTAGGAAGCCGCCTGGTCTAGCTTGGTTGTTCCATTCACCAAACTAGTGACATTGTCAATGCTGAGAGATTAAGAAGGTTCACAGTGTAGCACACCTCGTTGGTGTGCATATACACACTCGCCCCATTACCACCAACACCTGTCCAAGTGACTGGCCAGAAATAAAAGGGAAAGTTGCGGCCCTCGATACCACGCCCAGTAACATCAGGGTACCCACTCCCATATACCCTAAGAAAAGATAACAAAAAGTCAGTTAAATACGAGAAATTTTTAGAGAGCAGGAACGTACTGGTTGCCAAATATTTGAGAACGTGAACCTCCCCCTTCTGTACGTCCTGCAAATGCTTTTCCAACAGGAATTTCTGTTGGAACACCGCCTCCAGGAGCATAGGGTACAGCAAATTTGCCACTGTCCAAACCACCAATTGGTATCCCTGGTAATCCGCCGCTGGGCGAGCCACCTGAGGTCCCATTTCCGCCTTTGCCACTTCCGCCACCTATATTGCCCCAAGTACCATTCGTTCCACCCCAGGTACCATTAGTACCCATACCTCCCGAAGTTCCACCCCATGGCCAGTCACCGCTATTTCCGCTCCGTCGTCCATTCCATCTTGTGCTCCTTAGCCAATTGGAGATGATAGGAACGAACATCCCAGCAAATAAGCTAGTCCGCAGTTGAGAGGAAGAAATATTGATGGGGGAGAGACTCAAATCTCATCAGAACCGGCCTTATAACAAGATGTTCGGTGAGATCCAGGACCAAGAAATTAGGACGTTGAAAGTCGCCATTTCTGTGTCGCGAAGCCATGACAGGAACGCATGTGCACTCTCTTCGAGAACAGAGCGGAGGCGGAAACTTCGGCTGAAGTAATATCCCCCGAGGCTCCGGCGCATTGACGGTACAGAGGCTCCCTGCTCGTCACGTCCAAGAAATAAGATACCTGGCTGAACTTCAAGGAGGTGGTACAAGTTCAAGGCATTTCTTTTCAACGATTTCCAAGTTCTGACGGTCGCGCAGTAGAACGAGAAGCTGACTCGGATAACGGAAAGCGCCGGCGTATAGGTATGAAAAAGGTGGAGCAGTTCACATTGACTAATTCCGAGGGCACCGAGACTCAGAAGACGAAGAGATGCATATAAAAGTATGACCAGGTGATTCGATTATACATCTTCCGGAAAAACAGTGTTCACGGTCGTAACGTACAGTGATCGTTACTCTTCAAGTTGATTCAAGAGATAATTGGACCGATGAGCGACAAGAAAAAAGTATAGAGCGAAGGCAGCGGACGGTTTCAAGAAGATGGTAGCAAGAGATAGCAGCAAGTACTGGTGCCGATACCCGGATGAACAGCAAGGCACCATCACGTGATGTGAAGTCGCGTAGCGCTGGAGCTATCTTTCCAAAATGGGAAACTACCAAGTGTGTGCCCGATACCTGAAAGATGGATAAGTAATACATATTCGTTTATTTAAGATTAATTAAAAAGTAAAGGAATACACGCATAAATTTGAAAGCAAAGATCTAAGTAGATAATTACTGTGACACATCATATCAGAACTGACAGACACCATATCAAATACATCGCACCAACGAGCCCAGCTGGAGATGTCGTCCGCCACGAAGGATTACCTCCAGAGAAGACGGGAGGCGCGTTTGGGGGCGCCGAGTGTGATGGTCCCACATGGGCGTCGACAAGAGGTACAGCATCTCCGATTGTCTTATTCAGACAATCCAAAGGACCTGTGTTAATGTTGACTGGAATTGGAACGTCTGGAGTGCCCTCTGATTCAAAGACGGCGGTGCTGTTGTACCCATCCAAAGTCAGAACGACAGTGCTAGCACGGTAGTATTGTACCGCTTGTTCCGGTTTCGGCGCCAGGAGAATGTCGTTGTATGTGGTGAGTGTTGTTGTCTCAGGAGATTTCATCTTGGAGGAGCATGCGTTCTTGATGTCTTCGATTAGGGAGACAACAGTGGACTTATCGGAAAGCAGGCGAAAGGTGGTATTCTGTGACAAAGACGAGAATGCTGCTGTCATCAAGACACCTCCTGGTCTTGTAATGTTGTCCCAATCGCCATACTAACATCGATCAGCAACTGATGATTTAAATGCAAGATCAAGGCAAGTACTTCGTGGCCGTGCAGATATGCTGCTGTTCCAACGCCTGCGACTCCTTCCCAAGCAATCGGCCAGAAAATGAAAGGAAAGCTACGGCCGGCTACCCCTCGTCCTGTTATACCTGGATAACCACTGCCATATTGTCTGAAATTTGAATTTTGGTCAATCTCAAAGCCACAAAGTAGTCAGTGGCTGTGCCGCCACCCGATCCGCTTTTGGATTTCTAAGGGGATTCATCTTCATCCATAGACCTCGTAGGAGGGGTTCCAGAAGCCAAAATAGCCTACCTTGCTGGTTCTGAAACTGTTGCCAAGGGTGTACTTCCGCCGCTATTCGAGCCTGAGGATCCCCCGCCTTTACCGCCACCGCCACCTCCTCCACCGCTACTCCCTCCTTTTCCACTGCCGCTACTTCCACCGCCGCTACTCCCTCCTTTGCCACCACCGCTAGTTCCTCCACTGCTACCACCTCCACCACCTCCAGCTCTTCGTGACAAGATAGTCTTACTTGCACGTTTACTGATAGAAGGCACAAACATAGTCAACCAATCGAATTGGGGTTTGATCTCTAGCGCCGACAAGAAGGTATTTTATATAGCGAATTAGACCGATAATGCCCGCCTGGCGCATGGTTCCCAAGTACACGGCCAACGATGCGTTTCGTAGAGTTGAGCCTGGAGACATAGCTCTGCCCCGACAGCCACCGTAGCTCCATTTTGGATACTAGACGGGTTTGGCGCTCTTAGAGACCCTAACAAAGCGGCAACTAGGAACACAGCCGCTCCATAAGGTGCGGTGGATTCGGCCCTTCTTCCAGCCATAAGTCTGATACTTTAGGGCATAGCATAGAGCGGCGCCAAGTAATAGTAACTGGGCCAGCGACGTGACCATTTCAGAGAAATATTGGGCGTTCGATCCAGAGACCAACGTACACGCGTAAGGCAAACAGTGTGGTTGCAGTGAAAGCTGGACGATGATCCGGGAGCATCGGAACCTTCAATCCATTTGTGGACAGTCATATACCGTAGATGGCAAGTTGATACGTTGAGTTGACCGTAAAGACGTACAAAGACATAACCGTATTATAATGATGAGGCAATGAAAGTCGTAAATAGCATGGATAAAGTATGGTATAGCTACATAGAGAAGCGTGAATGACAGTCGTCTCAAACCAAGCATTGACTTGGGCAAAAAGGGCATGTGTGTGAAGTCGAAGTGATAAGATTACATGCTGGAAATGATTGACAATGAATACACAGCAACTAGATGGGTATCAGAGTCAGTAAGGCCTAAAATAGGGATACAGAGACTTACAATAGAGTGGATTCCAAGAAACCGGGTATCTTCATATTGAGCCGGAGATTGTCCAAATGAGGTAGGATAGCACAAGAAGCCCCGCACTCGACGGCGCAGACCATCTCATGTTGGCAGCGTCAACCAAAGGAACGGCCTCGCCAATCGTGGTGTTCAGGCAGTTTAATAGATTGGTGTCAATATTGGTTGGTAAAGGTGTGTCAGGGGCGTTATCATCCTCAGAAAAAGCGCCTGTGTTGTTATAGCCATCAAGAGTAAGGGCGACAGTGCTAGCACGATAATATTGCACAGTTTGTTCCGGTTTTGGTGCAGGGATCGAGTCATTGTATGCAGTCGGTACGATGGAACCTGGAGAAGTCAGATTGCCTGAACATGCGGTGACAATGTCTTGAATGAGTTCGACAACGGTCGCATTGTCGGCCAGCAAACGGAAGGTGGTATTTTGCTGCGACGATGATGTGAAGGCTGCAGTGACCTGCACACCTCCAGGTCTGCTGCTGTTATCATATCGGCCATACTATGCAATACAATTAGTTGAATGTGAATGTCGTATGTGGAAGATAAGACAAACTTGTGAGTTGTGGAGATACGCTCCTCCGCCGACGCCTGCACCTGCCCACGCGATGGGCCAGAAGACGAAGGGAAAATTACGTCCTGCAACACCACGTCCTGCAACGCCGGGATATCCACTACCATATGCCCTGAAGGTTGACCCACATACGTCAGTTCCGGAAATAATCGGGGCAAGGAAAACATACTAACTTCGTCCCGTAGACTTCACCGCGATTTCCTCCTCCAGACAGACGTCCTGCGAAAGGTTGTCCGGCTGGGATTGTGGATGCCTTGCCTCCTCCATTGCCGAAGGATCGGGCAGTTCCACTGGAGCCACCGCTGCTTATGGGAGTCGAGCGTCCGCCACCGCTACTTCCAGAGCTTCCCCCGCCTTTACCTCCACCACTGCTTCCTCCACCTTTGCCTCCTCCACCTTTGCGACGATATAGTTTTCTCTTGCTGATGAAAGGTACGAACATGCCGAAATGCGGGGGTCCTTTGTCGTGAATAGAAAGGAATGCAAGCCCGAGGGTCAAAGCGAGGACTTAAAATTCTAAGATGACTTAAGCGTGTGTTTTTATACACTGGCAGATGAGGCTGTGAGTGGAGTCTGATTAGTGGAACCGCCTGCCCATCTAAGGCATGTGCTGTCATTGTGCAATGAGGCCGCGCGGCCCTGAAGGCTGTGTCAAAGGACATGTTCAGTAGCCAAGTTCAAAATTACCCAAGAAGGGCAGCGCAACGCTATGAACATGCCACCTACGCGAGGTCTTGGTACTGTGCATAGTCTCATAATTAATATTCAAGGTCTTCCGTATTTTTTCAAGTGCAAAACCACAACTTTGAACTGCGTGGCCTCGTCGTGTTCTCGTCTGTATCTCGGTCCGATCCAGGTTGACCAATAAAGCTAAGAACGCGCACGCGGGATCCAAGGAGTTTATATGATCCTGCCGTGTGATTACTGTGCACCCAGTTCCCAAGTTGTCTTCTCCTAGAAATTTGAATGGGGAAGATGAAAGCGGCAACTACAGCCAAACGTTAATTGAAACTTGCAGAAATATATGGATTTACATAGGTGTGGGCATATTAACGAGCATGGCCTCTCTCGTTTAATTGCAGACTGTTTTTTCCACCGAGCGCTACATCGCATTGGCATTGCCGACTGCTTACATCAGGAGCAAGACAGTGAGTGACCCGGTATTTCCGCAATTGCAAATAATTATATCCCCGTCATAAAATTCTCCGTTGACGGCCCAAGGCAATCAATTGATTCAAGGCTGCCGATGAGAAACCAAATACAACTGTACTTGTATCACAGGTGGAGGCGCGGCAAGTTGGCGCGGCTTGCAGTAACCTTCAGGTAGATTACAATCAAGTAGAAGAACTCAATCCACGAGGTCAATCCGAAAATCGACAAACTATGGATATACGAACGCCTTTGGTAAGAAAGGCGGTGTCCGTACTGTCTGAAATGAGTTCCAGAATGTTTGGAATGTTCTTCCACGCGTCCTGGCAAGCAAACAGCACACGTATCAACTTCAAGATGAATTGTCACCAGTCTTCTGACTTCTAGCCGGGAAATCTTAAATATCTCCAGCCAAAATATGAACAACAATCACCGCTCCGTAATTATTGCTGATTAATTCCTGCAGAAATAATTGTCGCCACTCAAAGAATTCAAGACATACTCAATATATGCCTAGAGTTTTATCTAGTGGTCAAGAAGATCTGCCTTTTCCAATTGGTAATCACCAAGAATGCCACTTTATTTCATATGGCTCATCTCACCTGTCATAGTTTGTGAGTTGTATATCTCTAGTCTCAAGTAGACAGGCAGTTTTTAGCTCGCACGAGCGCTTATGGGAGACGCCGGCTCATGGAAATTAGCGCCCATCCAAATATCCTAATCCGTGGCTCGGGTATTAGCCACGTTATACCGAGTAGTCAGTAGAGTAATCGGGATAAACACCTGTCGGTTCATTCAAATGTGTCGGTGATCTCAGTGAGCCAAGGCTAGTCTAGATACTTTCCGTCGACTACATGCTCCGAAACGTACCATTCCACCTGTGTATTAGAAACACAATTTAAAAAGACGTGCATTCCAATGGCAAAGCTCAAGTACAATGAGTTGGAAGTGGGAATGTACAAACAGCGAAACGATTCGTTATTCTCGTGGCACTCTTCGACTAAAAGCACAAACGTATTAATTAACATTATGCTGGGCCAAATGGGACAAAATTCCCGCGTACAAATACATGCGAGCGCAAAAACATATTTTCGCGCAAGTTACCAATCCACCTGATTCTAGATGGTTCTACCAGCTTTAAGGTAAGAAAAGGGTTAAATTCCGTAGTTTTTGAGTCTAGTGAATTTTTTGAGGGATCCAATCGGAGACGTGACTAAGGCCAGATAAGATTAATTAAGGTTACACGCATACCATGATGAGATATGAAAGGAATGATTTTAAAATGAATATTTATTGCTCATATATTGCTACTTCTCTCATACTTGTGCAAGCAAGCCTCGTTGAGTGGACTGCTATATCGGGCAATCGGGAGGCGCGCGGCGCATGTGTCATCACGTGCTCTCCCGACAGCCCAACGGCTCTTCATCTCGTCCTCCTCGGGGCTTCCCTTTCATTGTAAAAGATTCAGGGACTCCTAAATAATGTTTCAGTCTGTATTTTATTGGTCTATTATCAGTAAATAACATGTATATCAAAGTCCAACATTTATAAAATTGCGCACAATGGTTAAAATTGCGCTCGCGGCTACGAAAGTCAGTGAACACGGTACTATACCCCGGAAGAGGTGGTATTTATGGTTTTATAGCTAAAAAAGGCCTCTACAATGTTGCGCCAGGACATACTAATTGCGCGGGAATTTTTCCCATTTGGCCCAGCATTGGGAGGTTTGGAACAATCACCCTTGCTAGGATGCCACACCCCTGCCCAAACATATCTGAGATTTCTCGTGGTTTATTCTACTATTCCGCGCCTTTCACTATTCAATAGCTTCATACTACATGCTCAAACAAAAACTAATTTTGAAGAGAGCCTTCCCCTTGCGAGCGGATACTTACTTGTCAAAATGAGCGGGGCCTGCTTTGGCGAAATGCATATTTCGGCTGGCCATACATGGAATGACTACCTGATTTCTCGAAATGGGAGTGCCTGTAAGTACAGTCAAAAACTCTCATAAACCATACCCCATAGATTTGGCCCGCTATCAAACTGAGTTTTACAGCTAAATTGACCTCTCAGAACTAAGCCCTCGTAACCCATAGCCCGGGCTATCCATCGAGGGATATGAATCATGAGGAGCTCGACCGTATCTCTGCCAGCTATACATGGCTTTGGTATCTTTCCACGGAGAGTGCTGGTATGGAATTGGACCTCTGGCCCTATATTGACCCCTCCTTTCTGAGTTGTCGTAGCCGTATCCAGTAGGAGCACAACCGATGGTATAGTCTTTGCTCAAGAAACGAGAGTGTAAACGATTATGACCAGCTGATGTGTTGCAGCCCCGTCTGCGACGTGATGAGATGCAATCGTCGTTGGAATAGGGCGAGAAGGCGTCAGCTATGCAGATTGAACGGAGGTTATACTTAATGTCGATGATCGGGCTGAAGGCAGAGAGAGGCATACCTGCAGATGAGAGAGTAGGATAATCGCCCGAATGATGTTGACGTAAACCTCCTCCTGATGGAGAGTAGTGAAATCCTAAAAGCCCATCAGCTTTACGTGACCACATCCTGAGTTCATTTACCAGAACTGCCTGTGTGTGCTCTCTCACTGGCACCTTGTAATACTTTGGATGCATCTCCAGAGCCCTCGACACTGGCCGCATTAACGATGTACGACGACCCCTCCGACTTGAAGTCTTCCATATTTGTGAACATGTGGACGTGATCGCCGTTCATTATCACTTTACTGTCTTTGAACCTGAGCTTTGTTGTGTCATTCCAGGCGTTTACGCATTTAGGCATTTGTATCACTAGCTGGGGGATTGAGTGGAGTCCGGTTGGTAGAGGCCTTTATTAGATGTAAGGAAGGATCCCGTTTCTTTTATAGTAAATGTACACATGCATCGTGTTACATCACCCGAATGCCGAATCCAAGGTACCGCTTGCATGTAGCCGTCAACACGTAACGCATAGTTTGTCACAAAGAGTCTCTTTTCTTGGTGCTCTTGATAAGAAGGGGATCACTGCAATAGGGACGTTCGGTGTCGGAAATCGAGGACAGTCTGACAACAAGTACATGGTTTGAGCTAGATTCTGATGGAAGCCTGATACGGAGAGTATTCGTAATGCATCAAGAAACTAACCACTGAGGTTCCGCTTATCTACAGCCTTCCCAGCGCCAATTGTTACAAATTGTTACAATAAGAAATCCATCTACGTCTGGTAAAGACTAAGGGCAACTAATAAGGCTATCCTCGATTGTTACATTTCGGCAGGCGCCTAATGCCTCCAAAGTTAGGGCTAATAGTGTTTCCACGGTTCAACTCAGTTCAACTCGGCTATAAAGCTGCAGTTAATTACCTTCTCAAGTTGCCTGTCCCTTAATCTTGAGGCTTGCACTTGAATTTCCGGTGAGGGCGACATCAATCCCCGATTTGAACGGAAGAGGGGGAGGAAGCAACACACACTATATGCGCGTTACACTTTGCACTTAGTGGTTGTAGTCTTAACCTCAAACGACTCAATTACTCGGAGTGGAAACACTTATTCGTCGGCTCATCCACAGCCTCTGACGAGATGATCTCACCATAGTAAGTCCCTGTTGGCCCCTGAGTCCCCTCTGGTTTATGACCTACGTTTTCATTAGATACCGTCTATTATACCCCACGAACACGATCATTCCATGTCTTCAGTGTAAGTCTGACCTATACGTGCAACCATATGATTTACGTATGATCTACGAATCCTCCTCAAATGTTCCCGTAGAGATGCTCTTTAATCTTCAGTATAGTGTATACAGGTGCCTTCGAATATTTACCTACACAAAACTCGTGAGCTGGGCAAGTTACCCAACTCGGCTCGGCTCGGAAATAAGGCACCCAGATAGAAGGGATGCAAAATGCTCTGAAAACTTATGAAGAAACGCTGTCATGGCGAGTTTCAAAATGGAAATCACGTTCGATGTACCATCCCGTACAGCCCGGAGATGATTGTAAATGAAGTTCATTGGCATCTGTGCTGGCGTTTATGTTGGCAGTAGGCACATGATAAGCACACCTTCCCCTCGGAGGCAGTTGTGCCACCCCGAAAGAAAGTGGGGTGCGAGGCATTCACCGTCGGTATTATGATCTACACGGTGTAGATGAGCTCAGTTTCATATCCCTCGACAGGCTTACTCATCCTCGATAACCGATCACTGTCCTACAGTACCACGTACCCTTCCCATTCCATCGCACAAAGGAAGTATTCTACGCGAAGATAAAAACACATGTTGCAGTTGAAAGACAAATGAATAGTTACGAGAACTTTCCATAGAGAGAGGAGTTGCAAGCAGTCACGACGCCGGTTCAGCGTGCTGCCAAGTTGGTCACCTGAGGCGGCAGGCACAGCATGTGGCTGAAGCTATTCGTAAACGGAGTATGGCGAGCAGAACATGAACTGCAGCATACTCTAAAATACTGCAGAACGTATGATCTCTACTCATGTAGAGGTCTGCTAGTTGGCTAGACACGAAGTGTGACGTGGATATCTAGAGTGAGCCTTGGCCGTACGACCTTTTTGGGGTACACTAGAGGATGGCATGTTGCGCCGCCAGTTTATAGGACGAGATCTTCTGCATTGGCCCGTTTTATCAGGGAAACTAATGTATTCGTTCTCTTCCAGCTTCATCTATCACCGAACCAAGGCCACCACGAGAGGTTGGGCTGGGCTGAGCGAAGCTCAGCTCGGACACGGAGCAAACCCGCTTCCCAACACAAGCCGACGCAACCGCGGCGCAGATTGCGACGCGAGCCCAACCAAAAGGAGGCGCTTTGTCAATAAGTAACTGATTATCCGTCACTCAACAACAGCAGAACCTTCATCCGCTGAAAGGTCAGAATAATGGGTCAACCTTGCCCACTGTTCACCAAGGCGGCCGGGCCCTTGTCCGCTGCACGAACAAAAACCATGGGGAACCTATCGCTTGAGGTACGACCTAAAGGTAGACTGAGCTATCACTTGTCGCAAAGTCAGAGGGAAGGGCATATCGCCCACCCAAAATCAAAAGCAGACGAGCCTATCGCTGACTGCACAGTCAAAACGGATGAGCCTATCGCCCGCCGCACAGTCGAAAGGCAGATGAGCCTATCGCTCATTGCGTGGTCAAAGGCAGACGAGAACGCAGGACCAGTACCCTGATAGCCAAGGTGACTCGAGCATATTGTCCGTCGGTGAGGTTACCCTCAACCCCGGAACTGGTTCTATGCCGGTGCCTACGTCCTTGCTACGTCTGGTTCCAAACGCCTAATACCAGTTGGTGTCCTGAGATTGATAAGATCTCGTCGACATGCAATGGAGGGGGGTCCTGCCATGGGAGACTGGCTGCTGGTGGGGATTAGACTAGGTGAGCTTATGCCGGAATGTCTATGCTGCCTAGAGGAGGTGAAAGATGGAAGCAGAGACAGGCAAAAGGCGCGGTACAACCAAAATATGCGCCTGCTCGGGTCGAGACGAGCGGAACAAGAGAAAGGTGCCGTGAGAACGGTACTACTTGGTTGGTTCTTGTTTGCCGCTCGGCTGGACGCTGCCCTTCCGCCTTTGGCACATGGCTACACGTGTAATCTTTGGTTCACGAGAGCGGGGAAACCTCGGGGAAATTTTAAAGACCCGCTCTGAACCAAGTCGGTAGATGGGGTGAACTAAAGCTATAAGGGTTATGGATTATCAAAAGTATAGGTTATGGGGTTCAACCGTTATGGATCCGAGTGACAATCCGTATGAGTATCCATAATCACAAGCAAACTACGAAGGGTGTAATAAACAAACACCAAAAATCAACATGAAGGAAAGGTATCGGGGATGATGTATAGTTGCGGTTTACGAAAAAAGGAGGGGGAGGTGGTAGTAAAAGAATGACATCGTGAAAGGTATCAAATAGGGGAAGCAAAAGATGAACGGGTATGGAGACAATTCTTACAATCCTCTACATCGCGCAAGGTATCCAGCCTCCAACGTCCTCTGGCAGCAGTCTACAAATCCGTCCCAGTCGCTCGGAGGGACGATACCGACGTCTAGATGGACCAGTGGTAACAGAGAGGTGGAAGTTGAGTGGCTTGTGATATTCATATGGAGTTGACAAGACTGAGCGTTAATGAACTGGGTGTGTCTGAAGGATGATTGGGCCATAATGCCCCCAGAAAATGTGGTGGATGTGGCTACTGACAGGTGGATGCGTCCTTGTCGAGCCGGTGACGTGCCTTTCTTGCCTATGAGACATATCTTCGGGACCACACAGCGCGGTGGTAAGTGGGGGCGGCGAACCGCATCGACTTTGGAAGAGAAACCTTTCCTTCATAGTTCCTCCAAGCTCGCGGACGTTGGGAGTCGAGAGTACATAGTGGTTTAATATCAAGGAGCGGTGGGGCATATGGCCGGCTAAATCTGGCCTTCCGATGATTTACTCTAGCCTCAGATTGACCCCTCCTTTCTGAGCGGTCGTAGCCGTATCCAATATTATAGCCGCCGTATCCAGTATCGTAGCCGCCGTACCCAGTATCGTAGCTATATCCAGTATCGTAGCTATATCCAGTATCGTAGCTGTATCCACTGGCAGTAGACGCATAAGCAAGGGTGTGGTCTTGGATCGGAAAACGGGAATGCGAACGATTATGATCGGCTGGGAAGTCGTAACGAGATAGAGACCTGGAATTGCTGTCGTTTGGATGGGACGAGGAGGCGTCAGCTGTGAAGATCAAGTGGAAGTTATACGAGAGGTAGATAATTGAAGGGGGAGACGCATACCTGCACGTGAGAGAGTAGGGTAACCACCTAAATGATGACAATTTGAATGTGGGTTGGTCGCGCCTGGTCTTCCTTCATGCACAGACCATTCACTGGCTGGTGATACTCCTAATGCATTCCCGGAAACCTCGCCTCTGGAACCATTCACGACATACGTCGAGCCTTCCGATTTAAACTCGCCCACATGATTGAACATCTCGATGCGCAATCGCCGTTCACATCGAACTTTTCGCTCTTGAGTTCGGCTTTTCCTAGGTCGTTGAAAAGGTTTACGCATCTAGGTGTGGCGTTCATCAGGTCTGAGGGTCGGGTGGCGAAGTTGGCAATGGCAGTTGTTAGGAGATCTTTTATGATAAAGCAATCAGGGTCGTCGCTTGCCACGGACGCCCGATGAGTCCATGGTCATGTCTATTCGACAGAGCCTTCGGGGATATGTTGCCTCATGCAAAGACTGACTCCCACCATAGTTCACCCCTATTGAAAAGCAGGATTGAGTATGACTCGAGTCATCTTGTTGAAAATATGCATAAGCTGCACGCTTTCCATACCGTTGGTACCGTTAGCACGGTATCGCCTGAAGGAGCGCAGCGCGACAGCTACGTCTTCATCGTCGATCACTTATGAAGTCTAAATTGACACCCAGGCACTCAGAGGTGCTTGCTGTACATTGTTTCCGTTCACTCTTCCCAAAGTCTCTGGACCAGGGGGGAAAAACCCACCTGTCGGGAAAGCGTATATAATTTACTACGGACCGATATGTATGTATGTATCATGACTTTCCCATTTTCGGTCTTGTATTGGTGACGAAAGTACCCCAACCATCATTTTGCATGTATCAGTGGCGTAGACATGCTGCAAGGTGGTCTTGTCTGAGTATTTGGCCACCCAATGTACTGAGGGTTACTTTGATATTCAGGCGGCCGCATTTCATGTGGTTAGTGCTGATAATAGCTCAATAGGCGCCCATGTGGCGACCATGTCAATTAAATAGCTTGAAAAGACTATCTTCAATTTAAAAATGATACTACAAAAAACACTATGGGTAATAACTGTATGGATCCTCCGTACGAGATGCAGAAGACCTAAGAGTTGATGTTAGTGCATAGCGTAATGAGCAAAAGTGGATACCACAGAGAAAAGTTGTTCGAAGGTGAAGGCCGCAAGAGCTGGGATGTCGGAAAACCTAGAAAAAGCGTATGTATAATCTAATATGGGCTGATATCTATCATGACCTTCACATTTTCGGTCTTGTATTGGTGACGAAAGTGCCCCATCCATCATTCTGCATGTATCGGTGGCGTAAGTCTTATCAGGCATGCTGCAAGGTGCCAGCCGTATCAGCCACCCCAGTTTATGTAGGCAGTGTCTGAGTATTTAGCCACCCAATATACTGAGGGTTACTTTGCTATTCAGGTGGTCGCATTTCATGTGGCTGGGAAGATGAGTGCCAGCAACGTTCACTGATCAGCTGACGCAGAATGATCCCCTCGAGTGAGAGCGGAGGCTGGCAGGCCAGCAGGCCACACAAGACATTGCCAGGTGGCTTCGTGATGCTGGAGGGACTATAATTCCTAATATGCACTTTTTAGTGATTGAGTGTCAAAGAATGCAAAAAGTCTGGTGCGAACTGAAAATAAAGGGTGAAGGCAGAGCTCTCGATAGGCGTTGAGGTCGAAAGAGGAAGAGGCAGTGAGGAGTGTATTCCAATCTAAAGTTCTGATGTACAAACGAGAACGGGGTGCCAAAAAATATTTTAAAAGTCCTGCAAATGAAGCCTGTTTTTACCCGTGAATAATGCGTAATGGTTGGGAAAAAATGGTTAGTGCTTGAAAGTTATGAATTAGAGTTGACGGTTCGTTTGTGGGCATATACATAACTGCAACAACCGAACCAGTGCTAAGATGCGGCAGGACCAAGGGCTACGTAGTGCCAAAAAGTAGTAAAAGAATCAAGAGAAAGGAAAATGTCGGAGGTGATGTATATCTGTAATTTATCGTATTTTGAGAAAGGGGGGGATTATCCAATAGGCGTTGAAAGGGAAAATAGAGAAAGAAAAAAATGGATAGGTACGGAGCTGACTGCTATAATCCTCGACATCGCGCAAGGTTTCTAGATCCCCAACGTCCTCCTGGAGGAGTCCCATTTGAAGGTTGTGCGTTGACGAGCTTGGTGTTAATATGATGAACTGGGTGTGTCTGAACAATGATGGGGCCGTAATGGCTCCAGAAAACATGGTGGATGCGACGTTATTTGGGTGCTAACGGTTGCCTGCGTCCTCGTCGGCGGTGAACGTGAAGTCCTGCCTATGGAACATGTATTCGGGCGCACAGTGGGGTGATGAGTGGAGCGACGAACAGCTGTCGACTTCGTAAGAGAAACCAATCTTTCATGGTCCTTCTTCCAAGCCCGCGAGGGCGGGAAATCTTGAGCACATAATGGTCCAAGATCAACTTGAAGGCGCGGTGGGACATATTCATATGGCCAGCTATATCTGGCTTTTCGCTGATTTACTCTAGCCTCGTATTTTCCCCTCCTTCCTGGGCTGTCGTAGCCATATCCAGTATTGTGGTCATATTCAGTGGACGCAGGACCAAAGGTGTACTGGCCTTGGACCGGGTGACGGGAATGCGAGCGATCATGATCGGCTGGTGTGAAGTAACGAGATGTAGAGCTGAAATTGCTGTGGTTTGGATAGGATGAGGAGGCATTCGCTGTAAATATTAAGGAAGTTATACACGATGTCGATAATCGAAGGTGGAGACACACACCAGCACCTGAGAGAGTAGGGTAACCACCCAGATGATGACAATTTGAATGTTGACCGGCAGGGTTGGCCGCGCGTGGTCTTCCTTCATGAATAGACAATTCACTGGCTGGTACCCCCAATGCATTCTCGGAAACCTGGCTCCTGACCCGATTCACGATATACGCTGAACCTTCCGATTTAAATTCAGCCACATGGTTGAACATCTCGATACAATCGCCGTTTACATCGAACTTTTCGCTCTTGAGTTCGGCTTTTCCTAGATCGTTGAAGAGGTTTACGCATATATGTGTGGGGTTCATCAGGTCTGAGGGCCGAGTGGTGAAGTTGGCAAAGGTTGTTAGGTCTTTTATAATATTAAAGAAATCAGGGTCATCGCACGCCACAGTCGCCTGATAATCACCTCCGACCGTGCCTTCAAGGCTATGCCGCCTTATGCCCTTTATCAAAGCTGACATACAGTGAAAAACAGCAACTGCGTAATTATCGCGTCGATCACTCACAAAAAGTCTAAATTGTCCTTTTGGGGTTAGCGAAGTATTAGTCAGCGGCCTCAGCACTCATGAAACTTAAAGCCTAAAATGGCTAGCCTTCCCAAGGTCTCTGGGCCAGTGGGAAAACACCTACCCATGCGGTCCGGAGTACCGCCAGTTACGACCTAAATGAATGACAAAGTAAAGATATTCAATCTTACATTTTTGCTAGCTACGTTCAAAATTCCGAGATGTTATTCTGACGATCCATCTATCAGACAAAGCCAGCTCAAACGGCGACTAGACTAGACCGACCTTCCAAGTTCCAGATGAATGGCATTGCCCCGAATTGGCCATCTACGCGAGGCATTGCATAGCCGTAGAGTCATTCAATATATGTATCTCGTAATAAGTGCAAACCTCTTACCCAGCATCCCTGCAGTGAACTGCGTGACCTAGTCGTGTTCTCTGTATCTGTAGATCAGCACCTATCGATGAGTCATTGTTCACAATTCGGAGAAAAACAAACAGGATCTTACCTTGTTAGGAAATGGCGGAGTCAAAGGCTGCGTACCGGCTGTAAATGTGTTCAGTCGGAAGGATCATACTAATTCCCAGTGACCTCCCGCTGTTGCCTGTTCTTAGTTTCCGCACTGCAGTAAATCGCAGGATCTCAGAATCATAAGCTTGCAGCCAATCAACCTAAGGCAGCCAATACGAAACCCACATACACCTGTACTTGCCGTTGAAACACTGTTCGGGAGCCTTACGACTTCTCCGCCCGAGAGAGGAGAAAAATTTCCCATTAACCTTGAAAAGGGTACCATCTCTGTAAGGAACGTGCTATTACGCCTGAAGTACTCTTAGCATTCGATTCTCGACGGGCCCTGCTTCTCATTTTACCACTGGATAAATTAGTAATTTAATCTTTACCTAAGGCCTAGCGGAAGGCTCTCAACGAAGACTGGTGCTTTTTTAGCCGCCCCACAATCAAGTCCATGTTCAAAGATAAAATAACAAAATAGCGAGAGGCATACGTTATATGCCTTCCCGATGACCTTGAGCGGTGACAACTTCCCCTTGAGGCTGTCTTTAGTTCAGCACTCTCTCAATCACGGACTAGTGGATCTTGAAGGCGTTCTGGCTGAATATTCCAATTTGAGTTGATATAACAAAGTCATCTTAGAGTCCAAACACTTAGACTCGCAGGTGTGATCATGATTTCCAGGCCATGGCTTATTTGACAAATACGTTGATATTTTTCCATTCACCCCCTCTAGCGCACAGACACCCGGCACCGAACTACAGTCTAATCTCCGAGAGCCAATTGCAACACAACTGGAGCACTGCACGGTATATACCTCCGATAGAAAGCTGTGTATGGTTTTTGCACTGGTATGTGAGGTCATTCCTTGACAACGAATGGGAACGACTTCGAGCGCTGCAAGCGGTCGTGACCATAACCGTCACCAAATTTGACTAATCACGATGGTGATGAGAGCGCTTATAAGAGGCGCCGGCTCTTGGACATTAGCGCCTACCAAAATGACCTGATCCGTGGCTCGGGTATTAGCCACGTTATGCTGCGTCTTGTCAATAAAGTAATTACTTGTTGATCCATTCAAACGTGTCAAGGATCGCAATGAATCAGGGCCAGTCTGAGGGTAATTTCGCGAATCAACTTTCTCTAAAATGGACGTTTCTAGCTGCCTATTGACAACATAAAATTGTAGGATTTTGTACATTAGTAAAGTGAGAAGAGTATTCCGATGAAAGAGTCTAGTGTGATGTTGCAATGTACAAACGGTGAAAGGAGAGTGAAATGCAGGGAGTGCTAATCGTACAAATGAGTTAGTCCTGATGAGGTAAACGAGGCGCGTCAAAGCCTTTTTGACGCGTGAGCGATGTGCAACTGGGTAGACGGTGAGAAAGGAGGGTAGTAGAGATCGCGCTGCGCCTCCTTGATCAGACGGTCAACGGTTGAGGGCGGCAGGCCCGAACACAGAAAAAACGGCCGCAGGGCAGGCAGAAATAACTCGTAATCCATCCACTGGAGCTGCCCTACAGAGAGTAGATATTGATCTACATGATGGGTAGTAACAATCAACAAAAAATCGAAATACAGGCGATATTAAATAAATGTAACAACCTTGTGGCCAGAAGCCGACGGGCACATTCCCGTCGCGGGTGATAATGTTCTCGAATGCAGCAGTCGCTGCTAATAGGTCTGGCAGACGTTCTGGAACGGTCACATCCACAGATTGGCTTTGTAGACACGCTCGGTAAGTGTCCCAGAGCTCGGTCCAACCTTTCATGGGCTGCTGAGGCGGAGGTGGTGGACAAGGTTTCAGAGTGGGCTCGATGAGGAGAACCAGACCGCCTGGACGTAGAAGACGCGCGATTTCGCGCAGGAAACGAGGATAGTCGTGGATCTAGAACATTCTCAGACTGGTTCACGCGAAAGAACGCGAAAATAAACCACATACGCCGATGTGCAGTGACCGGGCATGAATAAAGTCAAAGTGAGAGTCAGGGTACGGGATGTTCCATTGGTCAAGGTCGCAGAGTTCGAACCTGTAAGACGTCACGTCGATAAATAGGAACAGGGGTTATCTTAAGACCGGAGGTGCCTACGTGCAGTTCGGAGGTACCTGTCTACGAAGGGGAAGCGCATGTTAGTTGATGAACGGGATGTTATTCGGGAGCGCGAACCCACCGAGGCTGGATGGGTGCGAGGTCGACTGCGATAACCTCGACGCGAGGAAATTCATCGGCGATGTCTATTGCCCTAGGATGGTGATGAGCAGAGCATCAAGGTCGGAACTGTGTGACCGACCATGCACCACACCCTGTCCCTAGGTCAAGAACTAGGTCAAGAATTACGAGATCAGTATGAGAAACAGATCTGATCAACGTGGAACGTGCCTCTACGCTGTTGACCAAATTGTAGTGCCTCTTTGACTGGGCCGACATAATTTTTGCCCTTGAAGAGGAACTGGACCAAACGGTGATGAATTTCCGAGCGCTAGGGGGCAATTTTTAGCATATATTGGCGCTGGTATGTGTGAAAAACCTACCTTGACCTCATCTTGGTCGACGGGGAGGAGGTAGGATTTGTTGAGGGTGTTGAGTGTGCGACCGTGGATGTTGCGGAAAAAGGTGTCTGTGTGGTCATCGGCGACGACCTCAACGGGACCTTGGTGGATGTCGTCCATAGCCAAACCGGGTTTTGACATTGTAAATGATGACTCCCATCTCTAACAACAACTCTTCGCTCGCCGTCTGGTCCTGGCTCGCCGCCGGTCTCCTCGCTACTCTTGCCAGCGCACTCACACTCTTCCCCAGCTTCTTGCTCTTTCTTTCCCAGTCGGCGTCCAGTGACCAGCGCACAAAGCTCACCGGTCTCGAGGCCTTTCTGGCGCTCCACTTTGGTGTATACCTCACAGCACTCGCAATAACACTGCTGCTCAATGTCGGTGTCGTCCATGGTGTCTTGTTCATTTACTCATGTCTCTCCAGGTGCCGTCGAGCAAGCCACCATTGCCGTCTCCCGAGGATGCTGCAACTACGCAGCCCCTCTTGGCACCAGTGACCATTGCGGCGAATTTGTGCGCATTCCTCGCCTGGAACACCAAGAGTGTCGGTGCACTCGCAACCATCGTCTTCCTCATCAACCTCGTCGTTGGGTTGTGGGGTCTGTGGGCGGTAAGTCGTGCGCAGTTGCCAGGAGGAGCGCAGTCACTGAACGAGGTCCGCTGTAGATTGTCTTTGCCAACGCAGGCTCTATCTCAAAGACAACCGGAGCTGATAAACATACCTCCGCATTTCTCTTTGGTAACACGGCTGCTGCCTCGTCCCAAAAAAAGGCTTTGCGGAAGGGAGAGTGATAGTTTGAATTCCCGAATAGTTGTGCCAGTATAATACACGTATTAGATATCTACGACCGTCCACCTGCTCCACCACCCATGCCCATCATCTTCATAAGATCTCCCATACCGCCCATGCCTGGCATTCCACCTGCTAAGCCGGCAAGACCACCCAAGCCTCCTCCAAGTCCGCCCATCTGCGACATCATTCCTGTGTGCTGTCAGTTAGCCTGCTCATCTCCGTACAGCAGCCGTAGGTACTCACGTTCCATCTCCTCCATGTCAAACTGGTCTCCTCCTTGACCTTGCATCATTGCCTTCATCATCTCCTGCATGCCGCCGCCGCCGCCTCTCATCTGTCGTTGCATGTTCTGGAGCATGCCGGGTGGCATTGCGCGCTGTCACGCATCAGTATCTGCCATGAACATGCCGAAGTGAACTCTAAGCCTACCTGCATTGCCTGTATTTGAGCAGGCGTTGGCATTCCTCCTGCTCCACGGCCCTTGCCACCTGCAGCGCTCTGCATTTTCTGCATTGCCGATAGCCTGTCAAACTCCCGTCAGAGATAACAATGCAGAGCCGAACTTGAGCGCGACGTACCAGCCATTCTTACCCCCAGCTTGCTTCGCCATGTTCGCCATCATACGGTACTGACAAAGCAGCTCCTCGACCTCCCGGACGCTCGTTCCGCTTCCCCGAGCGACGCGGGTGACGCGCCATGTCAAACCAATGGGTTTACCGTCTTTCCCCATATCCATGAACGGTGAACCGTCCGAGTCGAGCTCACCAGCCGTCATGCTGTCTGTGATGTAGATCATACGTTTCATCCGCTGTGAGCCTTCCTCGTCGGATCCTTGTAGAAGATCTTGGGGTAGACCTGGAATCATGGAAGCGATCTTCGAAATTGGGCCCCTAAAATATCCCAATTAGTTGTCGAAAAGCGGACGGGTAGAGGAAACTGACATGTTCATGACATTCGATATCTGCTCTCGCCAATCCCGGATACTCAGCTTACCCTCCTCGAGCTTCTTGGCCATCTCCTTCTGCTTGTCAGGGTTCTGAGTTGCAAGGTCCTGCATGTGTTCCATTAGACCTTGCATATCTCCCAAACCGAGTAGCTTGGAGATGAAAGGCTGCGGCGAGAAACGATCTAGGTCGTGCAAGTGCTCTCCAACTCCAAGGAATATGATAGGTGTTTTTGTCGCTGCCACGCTTTAGAAAGGACGTCAGAAAAAGTAGATAGTATATGATGCAGATGGCGTACGCAGAAATGGCACCTCCACCTTTTGCATGTCCGTCCATCTTGGTCACGATGATGGCTCCAAAGTCAGCCGAGTCTTTAAATGCACGACTCTGGGCCTCAGCAGCCTGACCTGGTTTCAGACAGCTTTAGAACGCTTCCAAGAAGACCTGAATCATACTCACCAATACTAGCATCCAAAATCAGCACAGTCATATCCGGCTTCACCGCCTCGCCAATCTGCACCATCTCCTCGAAGAGTTCCGACTCTTGCTTATGCCGACCAGATGTATCGACAATAATGACATCAAACCTCTCTTTCTTGAATTTCACCACACCCTGCGCGGCAATGGATACTGGATCCGTCTCGGTGTATGAGCCAAAGTAAGCCACTTTTGCCTTGGTGGCTGACTGTCGTGTTTGGTCGAAGGCTCCAGCTCGGAAGGTGTCTGCGCAGACGATGGCGGATTTAAACCCGCGTTTTTGGTAGTGTACGGCAAGTTTGGTGCATGTAGTGGTTTTGCCGTTGCCCTGAAGGTGAAAGCTATAGCTTAGATTTGAATATACATGAGCAAAGTTGAAAGGCGCACTTGAAGACCGACGGCCATGATTACATTGGATTGGCCCTTTTTAGGTTTGTAGGGCTCAACTCCTGGGTCTACCAGTGCCACCAACTCATCAAAGACAGCCTGAAAGTAGGAAAATCACGCAGTGTCAGCCAACGAAGACACGGAGCTGGTAGGCTACGCACCTTTTGGATTAGATTTTTCTTGTTAGTATCTTTTGACTTGTCCGCATTGTTCTCCAAGCTAGCTTTCACTTTCGCTTTGACCTTTTGCCGTAATGAAGCGACGAGTTTGACGTTGACATCCGATTCCAAGAGAGCAGCAGTGATTTCCTTGAGGGTCGCATCGAGCACCTGTAAATGGTGTAATCAATATCTCAGTCCTTCTCAGAGATACAAAATAGTGCACGTACCTTTTCATCTACGACCGGAGCTCTATTAAGAGCTGAGAGAGCAGCATTGAGCTTCCTCCCTAGATCGGCCAAAACCATGGTAGGTGTCAGGTGCTGAGTGAGGTCTACGGCGCGTTCATTGAAATCGTGACTTGCCTTTTTCGTCTAACACCCATTACTGCTTGGACCTAAAACATGCAAGAAGAGCAATACGACTCGGAAGACGAGACAATCGAAGATCTCTTCGAAGGCGACGAAGACGGCGATGCAGAGGCTGAGGCTGAGATGGACGATGGTCTGTTAGCTATGACGCCTGGAGAAGGCGCAGACGATGCGACGGAGGACGGCGACGATGTGTGTGTACCCAGCTTCTCAGGACTTTGAAAAGGTATCTGTAACTAACCTGGATTATGCAGGATTCTGGTTCTGATGATTCTGAATCCGACGAAGAGGATGAAGAGGAAGAGGATGAGGACGAGGAACCACTGTTGGACTTGGGTCTAACAGAAGAACCGCCAGATCCACAGGAACAACCACCTCCTCCTGTTGAAGATCATGACAGAGGGTCCAGTATGGATATTAGGTCGCCCTCTGATGCACCCATGCAAGGTTTTTATTTACTTCTGCTTCCAACTATACATTCTGACCATTCCTAGCACCATCACCCCCTCAGAAACGACCTCTCACCCCTGCACAACTCCGTAGGAACGGGCTGGCCTTCAATGTGGCCAATCCACCCCGCACATACACCGTAGAAGCTATCTGTGCAATACCTCATCCTGTCCCTACACACGCGCTTGCATCGTCTTCGTGCCTGACGCATCTCCTGACAGGTTCAGACGACGGGTACCTACGAGACTATGATATTTTCTCAGCAGTCAACAGCAAGAACTTCTTGACTGCGCCTCAGAGACATCATGCTGGTGTTGTTGAAGGCCTCATGAAGTCGGGACAATTGAGGTATTGGTGGGAGAACCCAGCGTTACCAGAGATGAGGCCAACAGGCGTCATAGCGGCTGACGAAGAGCCGGGCCTTGCACCAATTTATAGTCTTTCGATGCAATCGGACGCGTTGTGGGCTTTGGCAGGCACGGATGTGAGTCCTCTCTTGACTCTCTCCTCGAGCCTTCCTATTTATATCGTAGGGTGGATATATCAACTTGTTTACAGTTCGCCACGAACCTGGCACAAGGATTCACGTTATGAACGGACATCGGGGCCCCGTATCGGCTCTTGCACTTGATTACGATGAAAAAGGCTTCTTCAGTGCTGGATGGGATGGCGAAGCGATTGTAGGTAGCAGTCCAGTTCGCAGAATGTCTTTACTCACTCTTTATAACAGCAATGGGATCTCAATACAGGTCAAAACGTCCGCAACTACACGGCGCACAATGCCCAGTTGACAAGCGTTGCAATACGGCCTGCGTCCTCAGGTTATGTATACACAGGCCCTGCTGTGTATAACCAACAAACACAAGGCCCTTCGACCGACTCCGGAGCTCAAGTTGTGCCAAAAACCGAGAGCATGGATGTGGATGTCAAGCCAGTTGGGGATGCGGGCAACGCTTCAGGTGGAGATCTACTCAACGACAGTTCGTTAGTGGCTATGGACACGGACGCCCGGTCGGATGCTTCATTTGACCCACTCTTCGACGATGTTCCAGAAGAACCTGCCCAGAAACCTGATTCAAAACTCGCAATGCCAGGTATTTCTCAAACCCAAATACCAGAACGAGCACCTCCAACGACAATACCGCCACCAAAGGGCGCTCCTCCCCTTTTCAGCCCATCTGAATACGCCAATTATTCCCCAGAGTTGCTCATGACTGCCTTTATCGATGGACAAGTGATAATATGGGATAGACGTGTACAAACTTCTGGAAAGGGTGTTGGTCGACTGTGGATGAGTGAGAAAACGCCTCCATGGTGTCTTTCTGTGCGTTCTCAACTGTTACACTTTTCTATCTCGTCGCTGATCTTCGAGTGCATGCTGTAGGCTTGTTGGTCAGCCGATGGCGCACATATCTACGCAGGGAGACGTAATGGAACTGTAGACGTCTGGGATGTGCGTGTTCTCGGAATGTCTGGCCCGTCCAATACGCCTAGGATGTTCAAGACGCTGCGCAATCCCACCAGCTCTGGTGTTGTGTCTTGCGTGGTAGCGTTCCCAGACTGTCGGCATATCGCCTGGTGAGCTCGTTCTCTGAGATATATGTTTTGGGTTCTGATCGCGGGTCAGTGCTTCTGTGGATAATATCCGCCTCTGGAATGTTGCTGAAGCAGGTGAAGACTCCTCTTCAAGACCCAAGAGTGGCGTCCAATTCAAGATTGTTCCTGGCCACCATGGTGGATACATTTCTCAGATGAGTACGTACCTCTACTTATCACATTAAGCGCTGAAAATGTTGACATCTTGGGGGCAGTCATCGATTCTGCTTCGCGTTTCCTTGTCAGTGCTAGCAGCAATCGCGGATGGCACGGTGATTCCACCCGAACGGTCTTTGTCCACGACATAAAACGCGTCGATTCGTAGCCTCTCTTGCCGTCCACCACATTCCCTGTATTATGTTTATTCATGTAGCGAAAGGTATACATTACAGATGGGTAATATCAGAGGGGATACAAGAATTGGAGGATTGACACATCACCAGCCCGGACCACCCCCCCATACACCACTCTGTGGTGGAGGACGTGCAGGATTCATGTTCGGAGCGAATGGTGGTACTTGAGGAGGATACCCTGGTACTGGGGGCCGATGTGAAGGTGTCTGGTAGCCGTACGCTGCTGGCTGTGGAGGAGGGGGTGCAAAGCTTGGCGGGACGTTTCCAGCGAAAGGAGTTTGACCACCGTATGGGTTTGGTGTTCGTCCAACTTGACGCACGGACATATGACCAGGTGTAGCACCTCCAAGTCTGGCAGGTGTGCGCATGCCTGCGCCATAGGGGGTCTTCCCACCAGCAACGGCAGCCATATTTTGAGATTCATGTAAATGCCTGACTTTGAAGGCGTCACAGAGTTCAGGAACACCAACTGCGGCAGCGTCAAACAGGTAATAAGCCTCAGGAGTGACACGAATAGGCTTGGATGGTATCAGCATAAATTAACAAGATAATTGAAAAATAGGGACATACCCAAGCTTGAACAGGCGAGTTTTTGTTCGCGAGGAAGCACAAGTTAAAGTGTCCAGGACGCTTACGGTTAAGAGCAAAGCCGTACATACTCTTTGCCGGATTCGCAGCCAAGAAATTCTTGAGGAACAGATCTACAGTGTGTCAGTGAATCAGTGTAGCAAATTTAGTAGGCTGCATACGAAGGTCATCTTCGGAGCCGTGCTTGAACTTCTCGTGAGCCATAAGTTCCTCGACGCGGCGCGCCATGGCTTGTACATGGTTCACAATAAGTTCGTCCAAATCCGCGTATGAATGCGTTGGATCAACATGCAACGTCCCTGCTACAGTTTGTCCAGAAGAGGCGGCGTTTGATTCCTCCGTGACATCTGCGACAGAATAAGTGTGGCTCCTTAGGTGATCATCATGATACCTCACCTATATGTTGATAAAGCTTGTCATCAACCTTCCATGTCACGGCGAGGTGGTTGAGACCCTTCGATGAAGGCCGAATAACAACATCCCCTCGTTGTTGCTTCTCAAGATATTGCTCAGCTTGGGCTGTGTTGAAATTGTGGAAATTCGGATGCTTGATGACGCGCCTAGTTCGATCCGTCTCCGCCCTTTTCTTTCTTGCCAGCAGATCTTGATCCTTATCGTGGCGAGGTGTATCCCAGAGCTCGTCTGTCTTGACCTGCCTAAAGATACGATCACCGCCCTCGAGATGGCTCGGTTTAGAAGACATGAGAAGGACGAAATTATCTTGTTCGCGGTCAAACTTGGGGTCTTCAGCTATGATTGCGGTGATGGTCTGCCCTTTCTTGACGATATCATAAGGATTGCGCGGGTTCTCCGTCAGATTCTGGGCGTCAATAGTACCTTCGATCCCTGAGTCGAGGCGAACGCTGACGACATCCTTTTGGATACGGAATACCTGAACAGGTACGATGAGACCCATAGCAAGAGTCTTGGGGGTCTCGCCAGTGAGCATTGTAATAATTTCCGCATCGTTGGGCATTTGGAACACTCGTCGCTTTTCCGAGAAGGGTTTCACCAGTTCTTCACGGATGACGTTTAGGGTATGCCGCTTCTGATCATGATTTGCCTCGTATAAGCTGATGGCAAATTCGTCGAGGTTCAGTTCAACGAGCTTGCGCTCTTTCTCGGGATCGTGCATGATGAGGTTGACGACTTGGGAAGGGTGGTCGCCTTGGATGTCTTCCTCATCGAGTTCAAGCGCATCAGTGGCCATCTTTCTGGCGAGCTCGTAATCCTCTGGGTGTATCCGGGTATCGTCGAGGGGGTCGGGGGCTGTATCATCCTGGTATTTGCCTGAAGGTGTCAAGTCACGTTGTTGTAGCACTCGAAGGAAGCCAGCTGCATTCAAGAATATCTTCGTGGTCAACAGACCGCCTTTAATAAATTGATCCCGATTGCTCAGCGTTCCGCCCTGATGAAGTATAAGAAATACACCTTGAGCGAAGAAAATCAATTACAAACCTGAGCTGCAATTTTCTTGATAAGTACTTGCGCCTTTCTGGGACCAAGGCCGCAGACGAAAGGGAGTAAATGTTGGTAGTAGACGTCAGTGACCGCCCGATTGATGTCAACTCCCACTTTATTTGTGACATCAACAAGCGCCTGCTCCAGTGCAGTTAACAACTTCTCTTTGGGGACCTGAGATCATATCAATCGATGAAGAAGATGGAGGCGCTAAAAAGAGTGTACGCACAAGATTCTGATGATCATCGCTGAAAGATATGGTCGTGATATCTGACCCTAGTGCGGCAAACTCGTTCAGAGGGCTCTGGACATAGCGGGCAAGCCCAACGCAATACTTGGCTGTGGGTGATAGCGCGCTAAATTCGTCAGCCGCTCGTTTGCTGTGCTGGTAGATACGCGCGACATCGTCGTGAGCATAGATAGCAGGAATATCGAAAGCCTGAGAATTTTTGCCCCAACCAGATGGATCTTGTTGAGCAGAACTTCCGCTGAGCACATTCTTCACCAAGTGCATCAATTTCGTGGTGACAATACTGAACCCGCCCACAACGATGACATCTGGCTTTCGATGTGTCAGCAAATCAATGAACTCGTCCTTGTTATCGGCATCGTGGAGATTATCGATTTTCGTATGGTGGCGGAGTCGGCCTGCCTCATCAACGAATACTAATGTGATAGCATCTTTGTGAGGGTCTCCCTTCCCCCAGGAAATGGCAAGCACTGAACACGCTGGCTCGCCATACTTTAGATCCCGGCTGAGATATGGAGCCATGTCGATCCGCTTTGGAAAACATAAGTTCCCACTCGGTAAGATAGAATTAGAAACACTCACGGATCGGAGTTGTTCACTACAACGGCCAGCAAGGTGGTCCTCTACTTCTTCTCTAAGGAACTCGCGTGCCCACTTCACCCCAGCGGGAATCAGCTGAGTTTCGAGTACTTCGTGTACGACTTGAGCCCGTTCAGCATTCCATGACTTCGCGGCTTCGCTAAAGCTGTCAGATGAGAATGCGTCGAGGAGTTTGCGTTCAAAAGCGGATTTGGCTTCAGGTGGAATGGATATGGAGACCGTAACCAAGTGCTGCGCCTCGGCAGCGAGAATGTGTAGGAATTGGGCAGACTCTAGCATTGACTTGATTGGTTTTTGTAGGAGGTATTTGAAGTTCTAAAATCACCTGTGAGAACCAAGGCTGTTTGTAACAACAAATTTAAAAAAGGACATACGTAGTAGGGATGACTTTCGTCAATCTTGACGATACCACGTTCAGTAGGTTCTACGGTTACTCGGGCCTCCTCTTTGAACAGCTTACGCATTTGAATGCGCATGAGTGGATCCTTTCCAAGTTCTGTGGCAATGATCAACCGGGCGCGACGCAATAATTCTTCGGGCGCAAGAGCTTTCGCTGGATTTGGATCGACGTATTGTTCAGCACAGGCGATGGGGCTAAAGTCAACATCGTCTACAAAGTGAGCATGATGACCAGCAAGAAAGTTGAGAACAATTTGATGTGGTTGTATGCCATATTTCTAACCGAGAGTTAGCATGTCGCGAGTCAGACGAACGAGGATATCTACCTCTGCCAGTTTAGATACTACGCTTCGCTTCGCGTTGTCGTATCCTGAGATTCGACTGGGCATCTTCCGTTTCTTGTCGACTTCTGGTTCATCGTCATCATGGAACCGGAATTCTGGTGCAGTGTCTTGCTTTTTGTCCTTGTATTTGATTGCCAGCCATTCTGTGGCGTCTGCAACAACTTCAACACTGTCGATCTGAGGAACAACCTCATCCTCGAAGTACTCGTCCTTAACTCCTGACCGTTGGTACGAAGCAGATAGAGCCTTGCGTCGCTCAAGGAGAGAACGATATTTTTGACCCAAGGCATTTATTTGCCACAATTCTTGAAGGTTCAGAAGTTCGATGCGACTGCGAATGTTGTCGACGTCGAAATGATTGATATAGTCCCGCTTGTGAGCCCAAATGTACGGGACCTCATATTCTTCCACGAAGAGCTGACGCAAGGCGAAGGTAACAGCCATGACAAGCGCGCCTTTCAATTTCTCCAACTTGCCGTCGGGGCTGAAGAAATCGATGTTCTTCTGCTGTGATAGTCGTTGCGTAACCCACATAGCAGCATCGCCCAAGTCTTCCTCGGTTAGCTGTACGTGTAAAGACAGAGTGGACGTTTGGGAGAGGGACGAAGTGGCCAGCTGCATGCGTTCTGGTATGTCCATGGCTCGAATGAGGTCATCATCGTCCGTCAGCATTCGTCGCTGAATCTCAGACGGTTCGAAGACCTGTAAGAATACATAAGCTGAGGTTTTGAAGCGAGGTAAAGAATATGACATACGTCTTGGTACTTCATCTCCGGCTTGAACTGATCTTCTTCGCGTTCAATCTCATCGTCTCCAACCAGCGCCCAGTCATATTCATGTCCATCACCGAATACGTCGTGGATCTCATCCCACGCACTAGATAGAATTCGTTTAGGACCAACACAATGAGACAAGAATTGAACATACTTTGCATCGATTCCTGCAAGCTCAGGCCGGATCCTCACCCTCTTGCGCCGAATCTCTTGTCTCTTCTCCTCCCTGCGAGCTTCACGGGCTTCTTCATTCATAGCTACACCCTCTTCCTCATCACTGTAGTCGATAAAGTCGTCCATGTCTTCGTCGTCATCGTCTCCACGTTGGTCATCGTCCCAAATCTTCCGAATATCAGGAACCTCGCGTAGTCCCTCCTCATTATCGAGGTCATCATCAGAGGACTCAATTCTTGCCCTACGTTTGGAAGAGGACGCGGCGGGAGGAGAGCCTTCATCACGGTGCCGAAGACGAGTCAAGCGACTCTTCCTCTTGAAGGCGCCACCAGTATTTTCCTCCAGCAATTCAAAGTCGTCTTCTTCAAGAGTCTCATCCTCTAATAAACAGCTGAGCTTTAGTGAAAGTAAACAACCTGATTGATCGTACGTACTGCGGTGGTGCTTCTTGTGACGCTTTCGAGGGGCCTCCTCTTCCTCCTCGTCTTCATCAACAATAAAACCGTCTCTGACCCGTCGCTCCTCCTCTTCGTCGTCCTCACCTTCCTCCGAACTGTCATCCGAGACGCCGGGCATTGTGACGTCCCCTTCTTCTTCCTCTTCGTCGCCAGATCCTGGCATAGGGTCGTCGACGTCTCCTACAGCCGCGGACAACACTTCATCGGGGACCGGGGAGCTCATGTCCACAAGTAGAGGTTGTGGTCGAGTCAAGGTTGAGTGAGGCTTGCTCTTGAAGTTTGAGGGTTAGAGCTTACTTAATCAATTCTAACATTATGGAGGGCCGCCATCAGGTGTGCAGTAATTCGACTCAATGCTTTCATTCTTACATTCATCTCTAGCAAGCTCTAGAATATCTGAGAACTGCTGTTCAGGAAGCCGAGAAATGTATACCAACGCCCACAGCATTCTGTGTAGGATGCGTCCTCGTAGTACGCTTGCCCAACGGAGAAGTCCCACCAACCATCCTCGCAACCGGCTACTCTAGAGAACTCCCAGGAAATACGCATGCCGAAGCAAATGCTTTGTCTAAAGCAAAGAATTTGAGCTCTGAGGATCTCAGAACACTCTTTCCTGGGCAATCACTCTCGGTCGATGAACTATTGTTGCACACAGATGTGTACACCACGCTGGAGCCTTGTTCCGTCAGGACTTCCGGGCTATCCCCATGTGCCGATGCACTGATATCCGCAAAGGTGACGCGATGCTTCATTGGCGTAGGAGAGCCGGCCGACTTTGTCAACTGTGAAGGTGCACAGAAGCTGAAAGATGCGGGGATAGAGGTGGTTTGGGTTGTCGGAATGCAGGACCAATGCCTTGCTGTCGCTCGGAAGGGGCACGAGATTCGAGAACAGTAGATGGTATGTCCAAAAAAGTCGACATGAAGAATCACTACTAATCACGGCTCAATACTTCTAGACGTTGTACAGAAACGATCTACAGCAATCCCAATGTTTTCTTCACCTCGTGCGACCACCTCAGGATCAGTGCATTAGCTTGCCCTTCATCCATCATATAAGCAGCAGCGTCGATGGAGATCAAAATCCTGTCCGTTTCACTCAAGGTCGCAATATCAAACATAACGTCGTCCTTGAAAATTTCAGTGATCGCGAGCTTGCCAAGGTTAGTTCCCTGCTCCATCGTAACATGGCTGGGAACAAAGTAAGGCGCCTGCGCGGATTTAGCGAAGAGCATAACAGAAATTTGGGATAGCTCACCCCTACTGGCCGAAATATGGTATCTTCCGTGCCAATATCCGAAGCAACCTTGACAATATTGATGAAGACATTGCACATCGGTCCAACTGCACCGACCCATTCAGCTACACGGACCAGGTCGCTTTGTTCGATTTCAGATGTACGCTTTTGGAGGTCCAACTGAATGGAATGCGCAACCGCCAACGTATCGAGCCCATCAAGCGCCTCGACGTACATGGGTAGTACATTCACACAGGGAACTGCAAGGTTCTCGATGTCGTCCAGAGCGCCCGTCCTTCCTGAGTGCCAAAGGCCAAATGTTGCGGAGGAAGTCCCAGTCATCTCTCCATGTATGCGCGACCAAGAGGAAAGGAATACACATTGAAGCGATAGGCCAAGTTCTTGGGCGCGTTCATGGCAGCGCGAGGCGTTAGCGATCCAACATGGTTCAGTCCTTATCGTGCGTTCCGTAGCGCCTGTGATGTCGTTTCCTGACCTCAGAATTGGGAACAGCTGAGGTACAAAACCGGCTGGGAAGGTCTTCTGCCAATACTCTTGCTGCAACGGCAGGTGGATGGGGTTCCCAGCGTACAGGTCAAGGAAGGCCGACATGTTATTGGAGACCTTCGATTCTGTCTCCCAGTATAAACAGGATAAATCATGGATGAGGAGTTGCAAACTCCAGGCGTCGTATTGAAAGTGATGCAGATGAAGAATGAGAAAACGTTCTCGATTTGAACCGAAAAGTACAACCTGTGTCGGGGGCTTCAAGGTTGATAGCGGATTCGATACAAGGGATTGCATTTTCTCTACTGCAGATTCAAGACAAGCGTCGTCTTCGATATATTCCTCTGACCACAGAGGTTCCACTTCGGCACGAAATGTGACGATCCTTGGGTCTTGCTGACTGCCTGCGGATGCGAAGGTCGATCTCAAGATGGGATGACGCCGGACCAAGGACAACCAAGCCTGCTTCAATTTGGGGACATAAATAGTTTCGGGAAGTCGATACGCAAATACGTGTTGAAAGCGCGTCCTGCAACTCTTTTGCCACGCTCCTATGAGCCACTTCATACCAGCAGACGCAGCGGAAACGGTCTCGACACTGTCAGAGCTCCCCTCAAACAAGGCCACAATAGCTGCCTGCTCATCGCGATTGACTTCACGCGGCGTCTGCCGGTTCTCAGCTGGTAGAACGTCGCGTGCTGGCTTTACTTTCCGAAGCATTTCCCCGACGGTCCTACTGCTGAGCACATCGCTGGCTGCCAACTTTAAGGAGGCTTGTCGGAATTTTCCTGCGATTTGAATCGCCGTTATGGAGTCGATTCCTAGTGCGATAAGTGGGGTGCCTTGTTGGAGGAGAACGGCAGGAGCGTTGGTCGCCGATTGGAGGATCGGTAAGTAGGGAGATGTTTCGATGGATGACGCCAGGTCCTCGTTGAAATGCAGCCCTCCAAGAATAGATATATCTCCTTCAGAGTCAAAGGCCTGAGCGCCTTCGTCTGCGAGATTTCGAAGCCAGTCGCACACGGGACCATTTGGCTCGTTAACGATGACTTCGATGAATTGTTGTAGATCATTTGACAGCTCTAGCAAGTCATGCTGTTGGAGGAAGGTCGGCAAAGCCGCACACTTGAGCTCGATGCTTGATTGGGAGAACAGCATTTCAACAGCGAGTGGATACTGTTTAAGCATCGTTCAGCTAACAACTTGAAATTCAAGAAGATCTCGCCCAGCTCACCTGGATGTCTATGCCTTCCTCTGTGGCATATTCTTCGAAGTGCCAGATCGAATTGTGTTCAGCTTCTGCGTCTTCGGAATGTGCGTCTTCGGAATGTTGGAAGAGAAAAAGAGAGTCCCATAAGCTGTCCACTTTCAAAACCTTCTGGATAGCGCGCAGTGAAGCCTGCTGCCATGGCAAAGAATCGAGGTTTGCCTGATGTATAAAGCGCAATAGGTCGATGTATTTCATCGATTTTCCTAGCCGAACGATGCAAGGTAAAGTATTCTTTCAAAAGTTCAGATCCATGTAGAGGGAAAGCCAACTTGCACCTACGATCACAGGTCCAATCACGTCTTCTGCACCAATAATGTTCCTTCCCGATATAGTGTGTCCAAAAACAACGTCTTCATATCCAGTTAGCTTGGCCATTGCCATCGCCCATGCTGCTTGGCCGATACATTGAGGAGTCACGGCTGCCCGACGAATGAGATCCTTGACGCGGACGCCATCCAGTGCGACATGCTTCACCAAGGATAGAGCGGAAGCGGAGGCCAAAGACGGATATCGGCAGGAAAGCCGCGCAGAGCGCATGGTTTGGAGCCTTTTCGTCCAGAATGATGTGCCTTCCTTCTCTTGCTTGACGAAGTAGTGGAGTAGGTCGTGGAACTGAGTAAGGTATTCGAAAGGACGACCGCAATAGATATCTTCCACAGCTGCCAAAAGCTTACCAACAGAAACACCATCGTACAGGGAATGGTGCATCACGAAAGTGAGGTAGAGCTTGCGCTCCGCAACACCATCATTGTGGCCAAGATCAAAAATACGGATGAAGAAGGGCGGCCTTTGGAAGCTACTTTCATGATCCAGCTTGATGGTTGACAAAAACTCTCGCGTTGCTTGCTCGAAGGTTTCCTCTGGGCGTACCGAAACCTGCGTCCACTTGAGGTCGTTATCCTTATGCACAACTTGAACCCACTTGCCAACTTCCGCCAGGAAGTGAAAAGTCGTTCTCAGCGTCCCAACGGCCTGAACCACTGTCGTCCAAGCACCCCGCATTCGTTCAAGGTCCATATCAGCTGAGAGACGCAGAGGAAATGCGTGGACGTAAAGTCGCCCTTCAGAACCAATAGTCTGCACAACCGTTAGGACTAGTTGACATGGTTTCGTGTAAGTGAGGCACACCTGTGATAACAACCCTGCTTGGAGAGCGGTGGTAGGAAATACCATGACTTCGTCCTCCTTGGATAGCTTGAGCTTTTCTAGGTCTAAAGAACCTTTGACGTCTTCAACCAATGTCTTGTTGCTCCCCTCGTCAGTCGTAGTTAATTTCAGATCTCCAATATGAGCCGCCAACTTCGCCAAAGTTGAGTGGCGTAGAATCGCAGTGGATGTCACAACAAGACCCCTCCTCGAAAGTGCCTTCGCCAATCCGACGGACTTGATGGAATCCAGCCCCATCGCAATGAAGGACATCGACGGTGTGAGGATGGTTGGGTTTATATCTAGAAATTCAGCGACCACGGTTTGCAATTCAGCGACGACAATGGGATCTGCCGTTGCATGGGTATAGGTAGTAGAATAACTATCGAGAGATGGATTCTCGTCAACGTGAGAAATGACAGGGGAGATTGTGAATGCAGAGTGTTTGAAATAAGTCGTCGGATCGTCGGATATTGCATTGAGAGACCTTTCAAAAGCATGTAGACAAGCTTGGATAGTTGGTGTAAAATCCTCATCCAACCACGCCGCCTGGATCAGAAGAGAATCATTTGCAGGGTTCAAAACAATTTCCACCGCTAGAGGATACTACGTGGTGGATTTTTGTTAGAACATACAAATAGTTTTTATTTTGAACTCACGTCTGGTTCTGGTGGCTTGCTTTCGACAATCTCCCACAATTCACTCTCTTGAGTTGAGTCCACGGAAACGGAGAACAAAACTTCAAAGAGGGTATGTCCTTGTCGCACCCAGCTCTGCACCTTCCCAAGAGGCACATGCTCAAATTCGACCATTGATGCGATTGAATGTTGGACATCCTGCAGAACCGTCATGGGTTTACTCAGGTTTACGCGCATCGGCAGGGTGGTCACTAGAGGGCATAGCGCCTCGTCAATGTTCGGCAACGGCAAGAGCCTCCCTGATCGAACAACCTGCGCTTATGAGTACGTTGTCTTGGGGAAAACGGAATGGACCTACCCCAAAGACAACATCTCGCTGATGATACAGATCTTTGGCCAGGAATGCCCCGAAGGCAGCAGTAAATAGGGCTTGCATTGTCACCCGATGTACCATGGAAGTTGCCTTGAAGGATGAGAGAGGTGCATTGAAGGGAACCACGAGTTTTTTCACTGAATCAGAACGTCGTTGCTTGAAAGCTGTAACTGGCCATGGGAAGTCTGCAAAATGACGATCCCAAAAAGCGTGAGCTTGGCCCAAGTCGATGTTGAAGGCAAGCTGGAGAATGTCTTTCGACGGGACTGCGGGTCCCAAGTCCACGTTTTGATAATCCTTCTCAACCGTTTGAAGGATAAGCGGTAGCGAAATGCCGTCAAAAAGAGCGTGGTGAATAGAGAAGACGAGGTATGTTGTCCGAATAGATGAAAACACGGAAAGACGATATGGCGGGATGGACGACAAGTTATGATTGATCTCCCTGGAGATTGTGGTGGCCTCTCCCCCAAGGAAATGGTCAGCAAAAGTAGAGTCATTGACGAAAGACCGCTCTTTTTCTGTCCAATTTAGCTCACAATGCTCTGGTTCCAGGACGACTTGGTGCAATGATCTTGAAAAGTGAAAGACTGTTCTGTTTCCATAGTCAGTGCATGTCGCTGACTGAGAAATACCCTGCAACGTACCGCAGAATCTGGTGTCTGTGCATAGTCGCGTTCCACGAGCCTCTGAGAGCCTCCAACGAGGTACCCTTTTTACAGGAAAGTATAACATGTTGTACGTAGAGCGTATCTACATCCGTAGACCTTGCCAGAACTCCCTCCTGGACCGTGAAAGGAGGCAGAACCGCATCCACTCGATCGCGGCCATAGTCCGAGTAAATTTCATCCCGTGTTCTGTCGTGAATGTCAAATGAAAGGAGGTCGAGACTACCAGCAGCTTTTGCCGATTCTTCCAAATGTGACGCGATGTCCGATATCCTTGGGCCCTTCATGATATCTGATGCTGTTATCTTCGAATGGAACACAGCCCGGAGATCTGTTGTAAATCGAATGACCGCCATAGAATCTAGTCCGCATTCGAAGACGGTAGTGTCGGGATGCGGGGTCCCTAAAGGCAGGGTAACATGAGTCCGCAAAACGTCGAACACCCGCGTCTCGAGGTCAGAACATGCTCGGGAATCGTCCTCCTCTCGCGTCACGGATAATTCTGCAAGGAGATTGACCTCGAGATTAATGAAGAGTTCCAGCAGTAGCTTCGCATCAGTTTTGCCGTTGGAGTTCAAAGGGAGCCAATTGAGTGGAATGAGATGACTTGGCCTCATATAGGCGGCAAGTTCAGCCTCGCACCTCCTTTTGATGTCTTTGAGTAGTCCAGGAGGGGGAACGGCGATGCCGGGTCTTACAGATTTCCGTACAGCGATGGTGACGTTCCTATCCCAGGAGAATAGTGATACAAGCTGATCAGCACCGATAGCGGGATGCTTTGCAAGGATCGTCGTGGCTTCAAGGGCGAAGTTGTTCTCTGAAGGAGCAGCCTTGCGTACGATGGCAGAAATCCCCTCAGACTCGATACGAACGCCGCGCAATTTGATTTGGGTGTCAATCCGCCCGAGAATTTCGATCGTCGAATCCGGCATCATCCCTTCAAAGAACATAAGGAAGTCACGCGATAGACGGTAAGTAACTACTCACGAACGAGGTCCCCAGTCCTGTAAGCCCAGCACCCGACCCGTGGCCACTCGAGGAACACTTTCTGCGTAAGGTCCGGTCTGCCATGATATCCGCGGCCTACCAAGGGTCCTTCAACAACCAACTCCCCGACCGCACCCCGACATAGTATGTTCATCTCGCTGTCCACTACCTGTGCGATTTGGTCAGAATACACCGTGTGATACCAAATTACACTCACATATGCCGAGACGTTGGCCAGCGGTTGTCCGATGTTGCTCTTCGGAGTCGCAGGCGTCATGAACCTTGCGCAGCAGCCAATCGTTACTTCGCTAGGTCCGTAAAAGTTTGCCAGACGAACTTGTGGATGATCTGCCCATTTATCGAGAATCTGTAGGGAATGAACTCATGCTCGTGAATACATGCACCGGCACTTACAACGTCGCTCATTTTTTCTCCACCGCTCGCGATGTATCGCAATGCAATGTCAGCACCTGCAACCCCTTCTTCTGCAGCGTTAAGAGTTGCTTCGATCAGGCTAGGGACAATGCCGAGGTGCGTGATGCCGAAATTCTTCACGTAGGCTGGCAGGTTTTCGAGGAGTTGTGATCTTCGCGCGCTTAGCAATGGCATACCCAACGCCAACGGTACAAATGACTCGGCCAGATGCACGTCAAAGGCAATCGCTTCATAGGTTCCAGTTCAGCCTAATTATGGGCTTCTCGTATATAGAGACTTACAGGCTACCGCCAGGTAGTGGCCATCGCGGACATTACCCATCCTGACGTCTGCAGAGGTACTGCTCAAGGCTAGGATGGCCTGAGCAAGACCGCGATGAGTCAGCAAGCATCCTTTCGGATTTCCAGTGGTACCTTAAAGAATACTAAGCCGATAGAGCGTAGTAGGAGGAAAGAATGTACCTGAGGTGTACAATAAATACGAGAGACCATCTTCCGTCATATTCATGATATCATCTTCGCATTCCAGGGAGATTTCCGCTTGGGCTAGTTCGTCTTCGATGTATAGCGTCTTCGATCCGAAGAGATCTGGACTGGTAGTCTTTGAGGAAGTGAGGACGAACGCTGCAGTTGCATCTTTCGCGATATACGCCTTGCGCTCCAGTGGTAATTCCGGATCAATCTGGAAGTTCGTTCAATTTATGTATCGCAAATGATCCTTATCAAGAAGTCTTACTGGCACGTAACATCCTCCAGCTCTCATAACACCCATCATAGCGGTGTGGAAATATATATTGCGTTCCAAGCAGACGGCTACTCGATCTTCCTGCTGTAGCCCTAACCGGATCAGCCAGCGTGCCACTTGGTTAGCCTTCTTGTGGAATTCGGAATATGAGATCGACTCAAAATCCGATAGCGATGGGTCCAAAGAAAGTTCGGGGTACCAGCGAACTGCAGTGTCATTTGGCATATCCTGCGCTCGCAGAGACAGGTAGTCCGTAGCAAATCGAACAGTAGGAATATGCGGATATGCAGACTTGATTCCATCCTCGTCGCGTCTCTCCCATATTGACATAAGGTGCAGTGGGAGCGCAGGGGTCAAGGCAATCTTGGACCGGGGCTCTCGGGATGCGTGTTCGACGAAACCAGAAACCTGAGATAATATTTGGTTGGCGACATCGGGATGAATTGTGACCGAGGTCGTCGACAGCCGTAGGACAGATTCGGATGCGTAATAGGAGAAAACTGCAGGGCAGTCTTGCTCAATCGTGGGGGCATGTTGGTCCAACTTGAATATGACCATTGACTGAGATTGGTTATGATTCAATGAGAGTGCATTGCGAATATCTGAGACTGTCGTTTTATAATTGACTGCGTCATGAATGGAGGAGTTGACTGAGGCAATGAGTTCGTCCCATTTTGTTTCCAGGTTCCAGGTAACTCTAACGAGGCCAATGGACTCGTCTTGTCTATCTTGTAAGACGACCAGGACATCTGAAATACCGCAGTAAGCTCCAAGGGTCCGGGCGATTCCTGAAAGAAGAAGGGGAACGAGATTCCCTCCAGGCCATTCGACTTGGGGGATCTTCTTGGTGGAAACGTGCAGAGAATTTGGTGGGGAGCGTTCTGCAGAGAGGTCCGGCCAACTTGTGTAGGCATAGCCATGAAGGATGTCGGGAATGGAGCCTTCGTTGAGTGAGAACGCCATGCTAATGGGAAAGAAGCTGGGCGAGAAGTTGACAGCCAAAGGTTATTGACCTGGGCGAAACGTCCGGGTTTTGGACGGGCTGGGAAGTCTGGGGAGCATGCGGATCGGATATTGTGCCCCGAAATTTTAGGTCGCAACCGGGAGGTGGGATCTCTGGGTCTGAGTTTAGGACAATGAGGTAGTGTATGGAGCCTTTGGAAGATTTCGAAGAGTCGACACCTTGGCAGTTGCAGCATGTGAATCTTATCAGATAGCACTCGTGATTGGGCTTGGCAATCATATCAGATAAAGATCTGTCGGCGTAATCTGATTAGATGTAGCTTAGCGTGCCTACAAGAAAATGACACGAATTGATCACTGCATATGGTGGTTTTGTAGAGCGTCCGGGTCCACAAGATTCTCGAGCACTAACGCCCAGATTTTCCTAGTTTCGAGCCCATTTTCGTGGAGACGCCGAATTTGCTATAAGAAAGCTCGGTTAACCAGTGGCTTCGAAAACTCCTCTCCACATACCCATATTCCTGAACGCAATGCCGTCTTACTCTTCTCAACAAAAGACCTTCGATCTAGTTGGCCTGGGTTTCGGTCCCGCAAATATTGCCATTGCTGGTGCGCTGACTGAGGCCTGGCAGAATGGGGAGGTAAGTCAAGATAGTTGTGTTTATTGAAAGACCCACTAACGTACGTTGCCCGCCCAAAACTAGACGACGCAGCAACCTGCAGTACAAAAGGTTCTCTTCATCGAGAGATACAAAACATTCCGGTGGCATCCTGGCATGCTGCTGCCAGACGCGAGGATGCAAATCAGGTTGGCCGTGCTAGTCGTTCAGAGCAAAAAACCACCCTAACGAGATGATTTTAAGCTTTATGAAGGACCTTGCGACGCTGAGAAATCCTCAGTCTCCATACACATTCATGTCGTACTTGCATAGTCAAGGCCGCCTGGTCGCGTTCATTAACCGAGGCTCCACAGTGCCAACGCGTAAGGAATATTCGGACTACCTCGGCTGGGCAGCTCAACGGGTCCAAGAGAATGGCGTCAAAGTCCTATATGGCCACGAAATCGTTGGCATCGACAGCGAGGAAGGTGATGTCATTGCAATTCGGTACCGTGACCTCTCTTCTGGGGAAGAGACAGTTATCAAAACCAGTAGGTTTCTATCCAATATGCCACGCTTTTGTCGTTGAGACTTCTCCCAGAAAATATTGTGATATCTCCTGGAGGTTCCCCTCGAGTACCATCCGTGATATCCCCTGTGATTAAGCATCCCTGCGTATTGCACAGTTCGGCATACGCAACGTCCATTGGAGGAATCTTGAGCGCTATTTCAAATTTCCAACGAGCTCTTCGAGTCGCAGTCATTGGGTCGGGCCAGTCAGCAGCAGAGGTCACACTGGACTTGCGTGCACGTCTGAGCGGAATGCCAACCGAGACGCGCCACCATGTCGACATGTTGATTCGAAAGGGTTCACTGAAGCCGAGTGATGATTCGCCGTTCGCGAACGAGATCTTTGACCCAACATGTAAGTGAGGTCATTCCGACAGCCAATGCACGTACTGATACATTTCCCAGCCACTGATGCATGGTTTTCGTTGTCGTCGCGGCACTTGCGGGAGATGAAGCTCGCCGAGTACAAGCTCACGAACTATGGCGTCGTCAACCCGCGCACTCTAGAGAACGTGAGCAACATAGCGTCATCTCTAATGGCCTATTCCTGACCGAATTTCACGTCAGTTCTACGAAATCATTTACGACCAGCGGTTGAATGAAGGGATCTCTCACCGGACAGGAAGCAAAGAGCACACAACTGAGCCCTTGATCGACATCAAGCCATACACCTTCGTCGCGTCCGTGGAGGTACAGAATTCCGGGGAAGAGGCGAGCCTCCTCCTCTCTGCAGAAAAATCGGTTGCCATCGATAACGGGAGCCCTGCTCTCAGGATCAAGAGCCAGAACAGTATGTCGCGCATCGAGACTGAACAACACTACGATGTTATCGTCTACGCCACCGGCTACGAGCGTTCATCTTGGGTTGAACTCCTGAAGAATTCCAGCATAGGAAAGCATTTCGGCCTGACTCCGTCGTCGTCTAACATTCGCCTTGTACCATCATCGGAGGGTTTGCAGTATCCTCCGCCCATGATATCCCTTCAAGTTCAGTGTCACGCATCTTCAACTTCAAGCAGTGCAGAGAGTAGCCCTCATACGTCTCCCGAGTTGAGAATGTTCTCGTCCGGCGAGCTTGAGCGTCCACAACACCAACACCAAGAGCTAGCCATTTCGCGTAACTATCGTCTCCTGCCTCTCGGCTTCAGTAGCGAGCAGAAGGAACAGACGACTTTCACCCCGAGGATCTACTTGCAGGGGCTTGAGGAGTATACTCATGGTTTGAGCGATACTTTGTTGAGCGTACTGGGAGTTCGAGCAGGAGAGGTGGTCGATGATCTTTTACACTAGTTGAGTGTCATGTGACATTTACTCCTATTCTTGTGCTTCCACCTTATTTTAATTTCCACCAGTATCCGGTTGAAAGTAAAAAAGCTGGTAATTAATAAAAGAGAGTTTATACACGAAGACTCGACACTAAGGATTACATATGAATGATTTCATTATTTTCGGAAGGTCTCGTGTGTTGGTGGAATTGGGGGGTCGCAGAAATCAAAGCAGAAATCAATAGAACATCCCTTCGCGGGGTTCATCAGCATTTAAGTTAGCGTTTGCGAAGTGCGAACTAAATCCAACACCTGGGCCGAGACCATGGCCTTGTCCAAACCAGCCATTTGTGGATGGTGGCTCGACGATAGAATACGAGGACAAGTCGGAGCTTGACGATGACCCGGAAGATGAGGAGTACGGATAATCCTCAACCCAAGGGTCGTCCTCGAATTCGGACGGCAAAGACGCAAAAATGCTCTCGGACGATGACCTGCAAGAGGGCGATGACGTAGCGGACGACACGAAGCTAGCTGAGAAGTCGAGAGTCGGCAACACGAATGATTGAGAAGGGTCGATCAATTCGGGACTTGGGGAATTGAAGCCACCAGTGAACATAATCTGATCGTCGAAAGCCCCAGAGTATACGGAGTCCATGTCGGACATGCCTTCATCTTCCTCTTCGTGGCGCACTTCCTCCAAGACACACCAACCACTACCACTTTCACCAATGATACCTCTCACTTCCGCTTTGGTCCACCCAACAAACTCGACCTTCAAAATGGTGCAGACACCTTCCTCGGCCGTCTCCGCTCCTTCGTCCTTTGATGCCTGCCGATGATAGCTTGGACCTTGGGAATACGCAGAACAGTGCACTCCACCGCGAGACCATACGTTCGCCTGATCTAAACGAGAGAATATCGTCGAGACTTTGAGAGCATGTGTCGAGTGCGATGCATGAAGCGAGACGAGTTCTGAAAGAGGAGGGAGAAGAGTTGGTTCCATGAAGCCTAATGCAGGGGTAGACATGGGATCCAATGGTAAAGGTAGGCGAGCGGTAGGGGTTGGAGCGAGAGGAATGAGGAGGTAGGTTGTAACTGGTGCAACCTCAATCGTAGGGAAGTAGTGTTCAATTTCCTCGGTGAACGAGACAGTCGATCTCTTCTCGGAGGACTTGAGCTTTGGGGCCTTCTCCACCGGCTTGAACATCTCCTGAGACTTCGGGATGACTTTTGCTGCGCCATGAGCCCCGCGACGCATGCGTGCTTGTTCCTTCCTCATTTCTACATCCCAATCAACCTCATACAGAGCTCGTGCTGCAACAGGTACATTCTCGGCCAAGTGTTGGAAGATGGGACGACCAGTGCTAAAGTTCCTGGCAGTTCCAAGGCCAACCTGAGCCACACCCCCAAACCGAGGAGGCGCTGGATTGGGGCCACGTGGTAAGAATGTGTTCGCCTGTCGGTGGAGGGCATTATTCCTAAGTGCTTCTCGAGCAGGCAGGGGCAACGAGCTCTTGATGGTGTTGCCGCGAAGTGGGGTATTGTGCAGGGATCTAGCACCAAATTGCAGCGTTTGGGTGAGGTGGGTAGGAGTCCTGAACCCTGGGGTTGTCAAGTGGGTGTAAAACCTCTGCAAAAAGTTCTTGGTGGTCGAGAAGAGCTTGTGAGGTGGGTTGCGAGGTCTGATCGCTTCAAGTGTGTTGATTGTTGCTGATGGTGGGTGCGGTACTCCTCGAGCAGCTCCCCAGGCATGACCAGATATGTGTATAGATCTGGACGTCGAATTGGCGGCCGTGCCCCCTCCAGGTCCATTGTACCCCGTGTGGTGTACAAGGGCATTGGACCCTTTGCGGGCAGCGTTCCGCACCCCTTGAGATGCGTACTGCATCATCTTGGGGTGGCTAGCAGTTCTCTGAAGTCTTCCTCGAATATGTGTGGGGGAGAGTGGTGGGGATAGGAGAAAGGTGTGTGCGCCATTTATATGGATCTGTGGAATGCAGTACTCCGCAACGGAGAGCGGCCGAGGGCAGGCGTAATGCTCATGCCGTGCGGAGAACACAATGTGGGAAAATGTTATGTAACATCGGCAAATTGATGGCGGCACGTCCTCATGCTCTCCTTCAGACGCTGAAATACAGAGCCCATTATGCGGATTGAAAAGTGCTACTTTTGTTCGACGAACGTATACCCAGGGCATGGTGAGTCGTCTTCAGAATATTTTGTTCATCCCCTCTGATATTCAATCTAGGATCCGCCTTTGTAAGGAACGATGCCAAAGTTTTTAGGTTTTGCACATCAAAGTAAGTGCTACAGCACTACTGCGTATCCTACGACTGATCAATGTCTCCCAAAGATGTCATAAAAACTTCAAGTCAGTCCCTTAGAACAATCTGACTACATCCAGCACCTTATGCCCATATGTAGGATGAAGCGAAACCCTCGTAAGGTGCGGTGGACGAAGGCATTCAGGAAGGCAGCAGGGAAGGAGATGACCATCGTAAGTCGATGTTTTCTGACTTGGGTTTTATATCTCACGCAAACTCCAGGACTCTACGATCGACTTCGAGAAGCGAAGAAACGTACCAGTCAGATACGACAGAGAGTTGGTCCAGACCACAGTCAAGGCAATAAAGAGAATTGGAGAGATCAAAGCAAAGAGAGAAAGGGCCTTCTTCAAGAACAGGTGCGATTAATTCATATTATTCTCTCTAATTGATTCTGACACCTGTAAAGGATGGCTGTAAGTCGGGAAAAACAACGAGCCCATCGCAAAAAGACAATGGAGGCCGCAAAATCGTCCGTCAGGCTACACCAACCTCTGTCAACAGAGTCTCCCAGAGAGAAGATCAAAGTTGCCGTCAAAACAAAAAGTGCTCTCGTCCAGGGAGAGGGTCGTTCGATGGGTATGGAGATAGATTAGGTCAATTATATGTATCCAATTCTACCAAAAGTATTGATAATGCTTTCGTTGTAAGATGTGATGTTGAGTACAGATGAATGCGGGCAAGAAGTGTATGGTACAAGCGTCTAGTGGATTACATCTCTGTTAGTTTCGCGCAACACCTACCGAAGCTTATATTTCGCTTCATTCTCGTGCCGCACGTTCGGATCCAGCGTGTTGTGGAGGCCTAGGAGGGTCTTGCTAGCGGCTTCCGTAGCACCGATCATAGGCTTCAAGACAAGAATTGGGACAGCTCGGATAACAGAACGAACAGGACCCTAAAGAAGGACATATGTCAGATACAGAACATAAGCAACCAGATTCAAATGAACCTACCTCATTGCCTGATCGCTCGTAGACCTCCATAGGAACGGCCAAAATGGTCTGAGCAACGGAACTAAGATTCCTTCGCAAGCTCTTGTATCCAGATTGCACCCCTTCCGTGATATCGGCTGGCTGTTGTGCGTACTTCGATATCAAGTCGGCAAGTTCTTCGTCGATTTCTTCATTCTCGAACACAAAGTCATCGCCAGCAGGGATTTGTAGCGGCTCCACAGTCACGGGAGCCTCGAACTGCCCTCCTAGAATGCCCTCTGCCTGCTCCAAGATGACCTGCGTTCCAGTAGCCAGCTTCGCACCCATCTTGATGGCTTCGATAGCGGTTGACTTGACGAAGGAAGTAGTGCCTCTCTGTAAACCACGAACGATTCGGCCGTCCTTCTTGTACTGAGCAATGGGCAGCAAGATGAGGTCGGCGACTCCTGACCCGACGTTCACCACGGAGCGTATAGGTGCAACACCTGAGATGACTTCAGCGAGCTGCGTCGCTTTGACGTCGGGAGTCCAGAGGTCGTTCAGCATCTCGAACATCCGTGGCCATCCAGTTACCTTTGAAACACATTAGCCAGGGGAAAACTTGAGAAAAAGAACAACCTACGCCAGCCAAAGTGATATGACGCAGAGTCATCTCGGCACCATCAAAGTGGAAGAAGTTCATGAGTTCGATTGTCTTTCCTTCTTTGAGAGCACGATAATCAACTCGTCTGGGTTTGTAGTCCAGCTTTAGATCGATGGGGAAGATCTCCGCCATTTCTGTGGAGTCCGTCAGCATGAGGAAGAGTAAGAAATGGTTTACCGACGTACGGATGTAGGCTTCTTTAGACTCTGGGGCATCTGGATTTACGACTGCGTGCGGATCTTTGAAGCTGAAGAACTTCTTCAAAAAGTCGACCGCATCCTGATCAACATATAGGCGAAGGGGAAGAATCTTGGCCTGAAAGGAATCAGTTTGATGTAATCCCCTTAACCATTTTCACCTACCTTAAGCCTCATCTCTTCAGATGACTGTCCAGGAACAGGTTGCACAGCGCTTAGTTCAATGCGAACCATATCCGAATCCGTCTCCCGTACATTCCCTCTTGAATCTGATCGCCGTTCGGTCAAGAACTTCTTCCAAGTCGAGGTCCTAATATGGTCCAGAATCTCCAAGTCACGGACAGTAACCAGCGTTCGAGAGACGAGCGGGTCGTCAGGTTGGAATTGATCAACTTCTGCATGCAAACCCTTGAGACAGAATTCCATCCTGGGACCCCTTGATCGCGTTAAACGCTTTCCGTGCACGCGGACTGGAGGTGCCCGTGGTTTGCCGGGTTGCGTTGCCGGGAAGGATTGCCACGACATTGTGTCCGCAGCGTCATCTTTCAGTTCCTTGTCGATGGCGGCAATCAGGGCAGCGGGTTCGCCTAAGGCGTCTTCATCGTCGTCCAGACCGATGTGGATGGAATTGTATAGCAATGCACTCGCGTCCTCCAGGTCGGGATCTTGCATATGTCCGTTTGCGACAAGCTGCCTGATCTTGGCCAATCGCTTCCGCATTTCCTTGACCTCCTCTTCAATTGTTTTCCGTGTCTTGGCCCAGTCAAAGCCATCATACAGGAAGAGATTAAAGTTCCCGTCGAAGATGCGGATGCTAACTTTTGCATTGCCCAGGCTATGGTGGAAATGTCAACCTATAACATGACTTAGTCGGCATGGCACATACTCAGACGACCGATGAGAAGTATCGGGTGGAATAGTCAGGAAGTAATCCTCGACGATGTCGATGCCTTGAGGATCAAATATCTTGATAGTCTCCCCTCCGACTTTGGAAATAAGGTTGGGGTCATCCTCCATTCCATCCTGAATCTCCTGATCATCAAACTCATCCAAATCTTCTTCAGTCATTTCTCGAAGCCCAGCAGCGGCGCCGAACGCGTTATCCAGATATTCCTCGTTAGTTGGCAAGTCGTCGTCGATGAAGTCAGGTGCGGGACCAACTTCAGGTACTTGTTTGAATTTCAAATCTTCCACAGAGGCTGTCAAAAGGTTGGTTGAAATAAAGTAGCATCAATCACAAATATACTGACACATGATGCTCTTCCCTTGTGCGCTTGTTGGGCCGAGAGTAGCAGGACCTTTGTCTATAGGTTCAGGGCTATAGGAATAGGAAGTCGGATTCAGGTATCAAGCGAAATGATGCCACTTACATAGAGTCAGTCGCCTTCCCCAGAGATCCTAGGTCGGATGATAAGGCTGTTATTGCAGTTAGCGTATCCGCGCATAGATGCAGACGGAGTGCAATTCGATGTATGTCGACCTGGCTCTATGTTTAAGATAGCCCTCGTATAAACTGCAAGGCACGAACCTTCCAAAGAGGTGAGGTATTCAGCTGGTTGATGACAAACATATCCACATCCCCCACTTCCGCAATAAGTGCATATCCCGAAGCCTGGGCGAAAATGAGGAATATCGAAGCGATGAAGCATTGCACAACATACCATCCAGACTGCGACTCCCCGCAAGCCACGATGTGAGTCATGGGAAAGTTCTTGCCGCGCTCCGTCGTCCAATGCGAGCAATGAAAGCGCAGATGCACTGATATGAAACGAGGAGTCGCGGGAATCACCCACAACGTCAGTGGAGAACTCCAGGTCTTGAAGATGCGACAGAATGGCGCCAGGGAAGTTGGGAGCAAAGACCCGGATCGAACCATCGCTAATCTTTATAAATATACGGGTTCTATCACTCGGGATGACCGATTCAAATGTCTAGAGAATTTGAGTGCACCATAAGAAAAAAAGAGCTAGGAGACACTTACTCCGGGAGGATTCTTTGCGAATGAAGCGAGATCTGTTACCCAATGGAGATCGGGGAAGAAACTGTAGGTAAATCCACATGCTGTCAGCTTGATTCGCGTCTCCTTGGTGTTGGTTTCGGGAATAGTAGATGTTGAGAAGCGGAACTTAATGATCGACTTGGGTGCATTGGCCTAAAAGCAACGAGAATGAATAACATCGCAAGCAAGAACATGGGCAACAAACCAAAGAATGTGGAGAAGTCAGGTTCAAAAACGTTTGTCGAACGCCTTGTGCTGCAGCATTCCTGACCGCAAAGTCCATGATGCCCAGTGTCAAAATTGTCTGTTGCTGTACGCCTAATTAGAGGGGGGCGGCGAAGAAATTTCAAATAGATACCTTTCCGTCAGGATTGAGCTCGAGCAATATGTCCAAATCAGAGGCTTTGAGGTCAAAAGGACGAGCTTGAGGCCCAGCGTCGTCACTACGGGGGACCATGACACGAACGAAGGCTGTCTCATCTTGTCAGTCGATGTTGATATAACGGGCCTCAATACTCACTCTCAGTGACAGTCATTTTGATCACAGACTCGGGTGTCTCTTTCGTACTGCTGCTCAAACCGCTCGTACTTCCAGTTCGAGACTTGGCAAAAAACTTGCTTCCAATAAGACTGGCATCTCTGCTATCGCCCTCTGGCTCTTGATCAACTTTGGTATTCCCTGACAAGCGTTCAAGGAATTGGCTAACGTCGTCGGCCCAATATTGCAAAGAGTCAAAGACAGGTTTCGAAAGCTCGCCATGAACTGCTGGAATATCGATACTTAGTGCGGTGATTGGTGCCATGTTCGAAGAACCGCCATTAGGCTTTATTACACGGATGCAAGGCTGCAACATAGAACCCTTCTCTTCAGAGGGGCTAGGATATCCACCTGCGTCGCTTCCAAGATCCCCATCATCGGCGAGACCGCCAATGGACAAGAACGCCGTCGCAGCGCTCGCATCCACAAGGGAGCAGGCCAATACAGTTCGACGTAGTTGCACCTTCAGTAACACTGAATCGTCCGAGATATCCGTATGACGAAGAGGGGAATCATCTTGCCTTACAAACCTGGCCGAGGGTTTCGGGGGCTTCGATCCTGTAGATATGCTGATGTCGTGGACATCCACTACCACTATACCGGATCGGTTGCTGCTGCTGGGCGGCGGAGGGCACCTCAGAGAAAGCCGCACGACTGGGAAATCGACGGTCAACCGTGATTGAGGGGTTGGCTTGTCGGCCTTTGAACATAACGTAAGCCGAGAGAGGAGACAGTCGACATTATTGATGACTTACCGAACTGCCGGGCTTCCTATTGGATTGCACTTTAGGTGGAGTGTTATCCACAGGACTAATCGGCTCGCCGAATGGAGATTCTAGTTCATCTACTACTTCCATCCTTCCTCGTCTGGAAGAGTACTCGTCGATCGTTATTTGAGACGAGATCGAACTGACAATATTGACCTCAGTTTCCAGGGGCAGTAATTCGTCAATGAATGAGAGAAGACCTCCAGGCTGAAGCATGTTCTCCAGATCAACTCGGATGTGGAGGGGAGCAACACGTATACTTAAGTTGCTGGCAACTTCCGTCTTCGCTGGTTTGCCTTTACCGGTGGAGGTGATATGACTACCCTGGACCCGAATGGCCACCGTCGAGGCCAAGCCTGACCTTGGCACGTCTTCGGGATGAGATTGAGAATCGGCTTTAGGAACTCGACATCGCCAGTGGGATAACTTGGTACCAAATCTTTGAGATTTGACGTCTGTCCAATCGATTATTTCGAAAGAAGGAAGTGGGTTGTAGGTAAAGTCACTCTCTGGTTGTAGATGTGGACTCGGGTACTGCGCCAGCAGGTGCGGATCCGTTATGAGGAGAGGGAAGGCGATTGTTTCGTCGTTGGTGGATTTGGTGAAGGAGAATGCAGAAATGTCCGTAATGCTCGCGTCGAATGAGATTGTAGACTTGAGAAGCCTCTCAGCGGGCTTTCCTGACGAAATGATGGTTGAGGCGGAGAGTGTGTCGAGGTGAAGACGGGTATAGCCATGGTCTGAACTTGGAGGAACGAGTGGCCTTTCGAAGAAATCTGAGGTGAGCTGTTGCGGGCTGCTTTCCCAGGACAAGGGGGTCGAATTGAAAAGGATGACCACACCACGGATGTTGGCATTCACGTTTAAAGCGGGCAACCCTGAGGGTTGAGGCTGAGACACCTGTGATGATACCCCGGGGGGTGCTAGAACGTGGCCCAACCGTAGTACTGCTTGTATTTGCCATGGTCGAACCGCGCAGGCCAAGATGTTCACAGAGAGTGCAACTTGTAGCTCATCATCCACTGTCTTCTCGGCCTGGTCGGAAGACAAGAAAGGGTCTTCATCTGTCGCTTCCTGAACAGGCGATGGCGTAGTGACCTTGATAGTAATCGGCTGAGACCCAAAAGATAGCATCATTTCCTCTTCGTGCTGAACTCGTTCATTCAGTCGCTGAGACATGTGCAATGAGGTGGATGGGGCACTGGCAGTGCCGTCTGACACGTCGTCTTCCACTTTCTGGCATGCTGGGAAAGAAGCCACCGACAAGGCGCTCTGATACATGCTGCTCGAAACAGAGCTTGCCGGTGACGCTGGCCTGGGAGGTAGGGCTGCGAGTGACTGCGACATGGCGAACTGTGCATCCTCGTCAAGTGAAGAGCTTGAAGAGCTGCGAGATGCGGGTCTGGACGTGGCCACACTGCGTGAATCGAATGGTGTCGGTGGAAATGAGACTGGTAACAGGCTAAGTGCCGATAGTGCAAGGCCCGTCAGGGCTAGAGTTCTGCTCTCGCCATCTGTGTCTTCAGAGGGAGGGGTTGGTTTTGAATCTGTATGATAGCGGATCTCTTGCAGTGACACGGTGAACTGCACATTATCCGGGTGAACCAAGGTTATCTTGATGTCTTCTGCGTCGAACTCGAATCGTGCAAGCAGGCGTTCAATGAGGCCTGCAAAAACCGAAACCCCAGCAGGGTCGTTGTCGAACTTTGGTAATCCTTCTTCTCCACCTACAGACATCTCCAAACCTCCGGGAATAGCGTGATCGCTTTCAGTCGACGACGATTCCTGGTGAAAGGACTGCCACAACGTGGCTTCTTCGCGTGGAGTCAGTTCTTGGTGGAGAAAAGACTCTGCAACAGAGGCTACAGAGTCTGCCAGGTCAACTTGGGGCTGACTGACGTGATTTCGGGTCGGAATGACGCGAAAGACGAGGTGCAGGGATTTGAGTGAGAACCCTAGCGTTGAGGCCAAAGGATTCGGCCAGGGAATGCGAGCCTTCACGGAGGAGATGGTTCCTTCTTGCAAGACCAAAGGTAGGCCATCGAGATATGCGTTGATGGCCTGTAAAGATGAGTAGACGTATCGAGAAAGAGGCTGTAAGTGTACGCACCTCTGGGCTCAGTTCAAGGTCGTTGACCTGGACATATCCTGATCCAATCTGCGAATCTATCTGATGATAATCAAGCTGACCGGGTTTGAGGAGATGGCCAAGAGACTTCTTTAGTACGAAGGATATGAATCGACCTTGTATACTGGTGGGTATTGCGAAGTTGAGGTTGGGAAGACCTGGGAGCCAAGAGGAGAACCAGACCATGTTGTAGGGACTTTGGAATGAGCAGATAGTAGTCAGGATGCAAGATGCATCGCAACTTGGTGAAGAGGACGATCCGCGGGTGAACAGAGCAGACTGCGTCCCAGGTCCCTAATCGAGGCGATGGTCTGGTCACAACGCGTCACAACGTCCACATATACCTGGTTCAGGAATCTAGTACTAAGGCGGGCTGGTGCAGTCAACATTCTTTCACCACTGCCTCGACATTGTCTACACTCTGTTCGGCCAGTATCAGCCACTTTTGGTGAGCCGGGGCCTCCTCGATCGCGAGAACCCATCAATTTGACCAACGAAAACCTGCCAATCTACCTCCAACACCGCCCGCAACAGCTCGAGCTTGGAGACAGAGGGAGCGAATAGAGCAAAGAATAATCGTATGGAGGATGGCGTGATCTGAGTTCACCTTTGCGATCCGATTCTCCTGGGCAGTGCACTTTTCTGTGTCGCGAGGAAGCCTTATGTGGAACCTATGCCACGACATGATAATTTCAAATGACCATCCTACGGTGTCCTACGTTGTGCAGCCGAGAGGGTGTCAGGCAGTTCAAAGCAAACTCCGCGCTTCCAAACCCGAAGTGTCGTTGGGAAGGTCCAAATTATTTCACTGGAGCCACTGCAGCAATCTCCTAATTGAGTGGTACCGACATCTGGAAGTACAACCATACCTTTTCATTCACGTCGCTGGGTGTTCAGGAGGACCAGTCTGTCAACAAGGGCAATGAGCCACCCGTCTTCCGAATATCTGGGGAACTCCACCATCTCTTGGAGGCATTGACTCTTCCTCAAGACGATTGCCGATGCAGAAGACCATCCTGCATCGCCTTACACCCTCGCACTAAGCGTCCTTTCGTCTTCATTACTGAATAGAATACCCTTCTCCGTGGAGCTCGACTCCTGACCCGTCACATTTTTGCTTCTATCAATCAGCAGAGGCTGCTGTGGATCATCCAGAATCAGGGCCAGTTCTGCCTGGCACGATTTGACAACCTCACTGGAACGAACATGGCCGACGCATCAGTAACAACAGATGTGTGGAAACGCGTCGTACGAGTCCTCTTCTTCGGAGAACCCAATTCATCTTTTGCAGAATCAACAACGATTTCACGGAAATTTTTGACATCTTGAACTCTGAAACTGGAGGGTTCGTTCATCTAAATGTAGTCCCCGCACTTCCGACTCATACCACTCAATCTGCTGCTGCCGCATCGTCCAAATCAATAACAGTCATTCGTCGTTAAAATTGGAGTCTGCTAGAGATGTGATGCGAAGAGCTGGAAATGAGATGGAGAAACGATGCGGACTTTCGAGCCAGTACAAGGCGGCATTGTCATTGAAGTTCCGCAGAAGAGCAATTGGTCGCGATATAGATCAGGACGTATGTCGAACCCATTGGTCCATGGTGGGTACGAGTATCTATAAACGAAATTTTACTACAGAGGTTCAGAACTGGATCTGGAGAAATAGTGTACATACACACCCAAAACGTTCCATATTCCGGTCAGTCCACCTATCGTCTAAGAAGGACAACATCTCATATCTTGCAAGGTTTTTCGGGACTCCAGGAAGGTATCTTTCAACTAGTTCTGTTTCTTTGAGCCGCCATCCCAGTCCGTAGACGTATCTTTGGCGATCGCCCTTACGAACTAGCTCGGGGTATTCACTAGTACGCATGCGACGCCATGGGTGCTTGTCACTTGAGCCGAAGAGTGTTGGTAAAGGAGACGACTGTGAAGCAGTTTAAACTTACCAGATAGACTTCTCTTCGATTGCTGTTAACGCATCAGTGGAAGCAGCGTCGATGGACATGGTTCGGCGGAGAGTGTTTGGATTCAAGTTGGTTTGAGTCACATGTCGCCAAGATTTGGTGGGGCTTACTAAAATAGGTAACTTTTCTACGAAATTAGGATCCCGTCACGCGTTCCCCCTTCGGGGGCGTCACGGTAGATGAGTCTCGAAAACGACTTGCTCTTATGTGGAACAGCCTGATTGCTGAAGGTACCTGCACGCGGCGGGCAGCTGCTGACCAGGCAAAAACAAGCCTAGCCAGTGGGCTCGCAAGCGCGTCAATTGCATAGTAGGACTCTAAAAATATGTCTGATAAGATACACATATGCCTTGTAAATGCATATACTTGGTGAAAAACACAAGAAAATGCGCCGACAGCTCAACAAAATAATCGGGCACGCAAATTTTTATTATAGAAACACAAAGAAACATAATCTACGTCTAGATTTCGAGTGCCAGAATATAAATTGGCGCAAGCGCCGAGAAAAGCGTCCGGCAACAGGGCGGGTTGCATATACAACGTTTTCGTTTATTTGGTCTGAGCCACCCATAGACTGAAGTACTAATTGCCCGCTACGCTCGCAATCATGACCTGTGGTGGTTACTTCGATTTCGGTACAGCTCGTAGGTTTTTTTACCCTACTTGAAACACATCGCCTAATTTAATTTTAGGTTCAGCACACCTTTCAAGTATCAATGATCAGCTCCCTCGCCGCAATTTTGGTATACATCCCATTGGGATTGATGACCTATATCTTCCGGACGCTCTTCGATCTACGGTTATGGTTGGTGAGTCATTTACATTGATTTGTTGCTCGATGGTGTTCTTACAGATGCGGCAGTCGTCCGAGTCCGAGTCCAGCGCGCTTGGGTCCATGCTCTTTGGCGGTTTGGCCATGGCGTATAGCCGTTCTCTCAACCCTCGGCGCCTCAAAAACTGTCTCTACCCTGCCTGGCTTCAGTTCTGCGAAGGAATAATCGGGGACTTACAGGCGAAAGGCGTGCATGTTGAGCTACAATGGCCTCTCTATTTCAGCAGCGAGGCCAACGCCAAATTGGGCTCCGATGACTCTGAAATTACGATCGCTGATGGGAGTACTCGCAGCATCCTGATTGACCTCGCCATTCTCCTTCCCAAACTTGAACAGAGGATGAACTTTGATGTGAGGGAGGGCCAAATAGGAGATCTTCTGCACAAACTCTGCAACCGACTTCTGGTATTCCGATCACCACACGATATAGCGCGAATTCAAAAAATGTGGATTCCTTTCCTCATTCAGATAAAACGCTGCGTCCACCGCACTCCAATGTCACCCAGGTCTTGGATTCTCAGGATGCGTGCGTCCATGGCGCATGCCACAGACCAGGCACAGGATAAGGCACAATGTCTGTTCAGCATGCGGCGCTACGCTCATCAAACGTCTGTCATCGTCATTGCGGTAGTTGGGGATCATTGGAAATGGAGTAGGATGCAGCGGAGTAATTGCAGGCGTAGATTCATGGAGGGGAGATATCTTCAACACCAGGAAGCTAGGCTGAGGGATGAATCAACCAAGGACAGGGGTTCGGATTGTGAGTCGGACATGGAGGATGAGTTCACCGACAACGAACTGGTAGACCCCGAAAAACCGGACAACGTTGATGAAGGACACATAAAGCAGCGAGCAGCGAGAGCAACACGACAGGAGGAGCGGGCAGCTGAGAGAGAGAGGGCAGCGAAGAAAGGAAACCCAAGTCTAGAACCAGACGACAAGAAGGGTTCACAGCCCTTTGACGACGAGAGCCTAGACGATGTGTCTGTTCAAGTAAGTCATTACGTCTCACTGTTATTGAACCAGCACTGAACTCATCCATGAACAAGCATTTCTCTGAACCACATTTTGAACCGTTCTCGGGCCCACTCCCTGCGAGAGATGTGAGAACCAATTGGACTCGGTTCATCCGACTGGGCAGCGCAACATCAGAGGTACACATGAAGTATTTTAACGAGGAGCTGAGGACAGTCGTGATGGCAGCAGGGGTATAGCAATATCTTGTTGAGCTACACTTGGTGTGTACTATGTATTTGACCTTCCTTGAAATGCACGTGACCTATTAGCCTAAACGCGAATTCCGCGAATACTACCGTAATTATGTACACAGTTCGTCCCGAGTTTGAACCGACACCTTCATCAGGACGACTATTCTTGAACTCCATTGACACGTCTTTTATGCCCATTCACCCGCCGAAGCCCGATGAGTGCCCTCACTCAGTCATCAAGTCAAGAATCATACTTGTCTCAATCCTCCCAGTCGAACCAGGTCCGTCGTTCACAAAACTATGTTAGCTTTGCACGTCTAACTCTGTCCGCGTTCTTAGAACTCTATATCCAACCCAGAACGAAATCTGCGATGCATCACAATCAGACAGTTACTAAGAGCTGATGAAAATAGGTATCCTCAGCCCCATTTCTTGATTGACGGATACCGTCTTGGAAAGGCAAGTTTTTTGGGCGCAGTTTTGAGCTTATCTTATCAGCCTTCTTGTAGTTTATCCTCGTGGCCAATGTCTCTGAAAATCGCGTTGAAAATGGGACCCAAAGGATGAAGTATTGCTTTGACGATGGGTCAGGAAAGATCGAAGGCTACAAGCCCAGAACGGGTAACGCTCACATTCGTTTTGAGTGGGTACAGTCTGGGCTTACATGACATTTGTACAAATGCTGATAAGGACTTAAATCTTAGACCATTCAACTATGCTCGATTGCTGGGCCAACTGCAGCGGGAGCAGGATGGATCATTGTCAATTAAAGTCATCCAGATAAGACGACTGGTGGACGCCCACGAGATCTTTTATCACTTACTACAAGTCATTTTTGACACAATATGCTTAGAGAAAGGTGCTCCTGTAAGTGTTTATGGATTTTGTTTTCTGCTTCGTTCACTGATTTCTATCCAACTCTGTAGCAGCCCAATGATTTCGCAGCTATCAGACCTCGGGAAGTTGACCCAACTGACCAGCAAGTAATGGATGCAGCCCTCGCGGTTGAGAACATGACATTCGCAGATGACCGAATATCGAGCAGCACTACTAGCGCTTCTTCAAGCTATCGGTCCTCATCTCCATCCGCAGATGAGATTTCAGACTCAGGTTCTGAGATTCTATATCCCCTATCAGATATGGAAGAGGAAATTCTGTCCTTTTTGCAATATGAAAGGATTAGAGAAGGTTACGACGACGACGCAGACCCTGGTGTCGAAGTGGGCGTTATACTTCACCAAGTCAGATTATCTTACCCAGAAACGAACGCAGAAGATTTTTGGTAATCTATCAGACTTATTTTTGGTGATTCTTACTGAAGTATGTTGTAGGAATGCCTCAGAGACGCTACTACAACGAGGACTCATCCGTGTAATTGGGGACACCCACTACGCCTGTGTTTAGTTGGTGCCCCGGTCGGAATTTGTCCATTTGTACTCGTAGGCACATGCCTTCCAGGATTCGAAGTGAGAGAGCAAGCATTTCATACTTCTTGATCATTCGTATTTTATACCCTTCGCTCTCTGATATCATTCAAGATAGCGACGTCACGGCAATGCTAAAACTGTTAAAATTCAATACTTGTGAACCCGCGTCCATGCTCGATGTGTGAAGATCCGATAAGCGTGAGCACAACTTCGGCGACAATATCCCTTTTGAAGTAAGCGCTCGCAGCTGTTATGGATCCACGTCCTCCTCTACCGTGACCATATCATCTCTCAAACATGTCCAAAGTCTATCGCATTGGTCCAACATGGAAAGGTTTCGCAGAAATAAGCCGTCTAGTGATTTTGTGCGACCATCCCATCTACCTCACTTTTGAATGAAATCTGAAAATACACCATCGATGCTTGTAGTGGGGACTCGTATAGCTCCATTACAAGCATGGCCAATGGACTGAGCTTTGAGCCCAAACCTGACACTACCAATCCTCTTGGTGTCGTCTTCCCTGGAACTGTTTTCAACGAAACCGGACTGCCTAACTGGGTTGGGCACCTTATAACGAAATATCGTCCTGGACCTCTTTATACACCACCGACTCCTAAAGCAACCAAAGAAAAGAAGACTTGGCTCAACAAGCTCGTCAAATCTCACCAGTCTGGAGATGAAAAAACGGCCGATGAACAAGATCCTGCCTGGACCGAATCTCCACTGTTGGTTTACGACTACGCACGAGGGGGCGATACTATGGCTGGGGTACGGAGGCAGGTTCAGACTTTATTTTTGCCAAACGTTGGAACGAGACCCGAGTGGGCTCCTTGGAACTCGAATAACACTCTTTTCGGTATGTATTGTTGGCTTTGCATTTTAGAGTCACCTTGAAAGTCTTATTTCAGTGACTTGGGTTGGGATAAATGACACCGCGTAAGTCAGATTCTTATTTTCTAGTTTGCCAAAATACCTATTGGATGCCAGGGGTCCCCTCAATGATAAGAATGTGGTACAACTCTTTGACACCCAGAAAGAGTTGTACCAGGTAGGTGCCAGAAATTTCTTATTCATCGACGTGCCTACCGTCCACCGCTCTCCAGCAGGCAAATATACCTTCCATCCCTCGTCTTAAATGCCTCCGCTGACAAGAAATTTGTATTGTTAGCATACCGTCCAGATTCAACAAAAGTTGCGGTCGACACGTGGAATACAAACCTCCGTCAGGCAATTGAAGTGTTCTGCTCTGAACATGAAGATGCCACGATATTCCTCTTTTCGTCATATGAAGCGTTTAATGTGATGCTGGATGACCTCGAGAAATACGGAATGGAGCCCACAGACGCTCGTAAGCAGGGAGGAAGTGTGTGGGTGGACCATATCCATCCTACTAGCAAAGTTCATGATCACATCGGGCGAAGTGTGGCACAATTCTTGGAAGGTATAACACCGGCATGAGTCAATCGGACTAGGAGTCATATTATGCTGTACAAAGGATTGGTAGATGAGAATCAGGCTAGACGATTCACAATCGGTACTCTGGCATGCCCTTCGGCAATTACATAGACACATTGAAATGTGAGTCGTCGATCGTCGTGAAGACATGCCCGTCGTCCATAAGTTTGTCTAACGCGGAGCTATGGGGATTGATGTTAGCTTTCAGCGGACACAGGTAGAATTGGGATCCTACCTGATTTTGTGCGCATCTGTGCCGCCGATAGCCTTCGCGATTAGTCCGACGTGCACTCCCTCGTCTCTAGGTGGCTGGTCCACGATGAACTGAAGAATGGACCGTTGTAATGCCGGAAGGTGGGCGAATTCGTCCCTCAGAGCAACCGAATTACTCTGCGCCGAATATGCAGACATAGAACTTCCCTCAGCCTTGACTTGTGCACCATTGCCTGCCACTGCTGCATTCGGGTTTGTGGGCTGGAGGTAACGCGTTATACGACTTGATCAAAGATATCCGGAGTGAAGCTTACAGGACCGCGTTCAACAATCAGAGAAACTGCGATTGTTTCGAGAATGTGAAAGTAGGTCTCATGAGGGTCCTTGATACGTCTAATGCTGTTGATGTTGACGTATCGTTTCTTGCCAAAGCTTTTGAGGCCACCTGATACCCGTACATATTGTAGTTCTCTTGGATCATGATCAGCATAATTGAGTGGACCTCAAAAATTGTACGCACTCAATACCATCCGATTTCGTACCATCCTCGTCGCTTGACGCGATCCAACGGCGCGCCTCTATTGATCCCGTGCCATCATCAATCGTGAAGACATGGTTTGTCGCTTGCTTTTGAACAGATATGACTTGGCCAACAATAGTCACCTGTGAGTTGTCGCGTCAATTCACACCAATGTACATGTCTCAGATACTCACTTGACCAATCTCAATTTCGTCTACTCTCCATTCAGCGTCGTTGTGTGCTTGGGAGGCTTTGTTAAGTTGGGCAATAGTAAATGGTCTTAATGAGTTCGAAGCTTCTGATCTCTAGCATCTTCATGAGTTTCTGTACAGTTGATGTTCATCGTACTTGCCTTGCCCCCGGGACTGCCACCTTGACTGAAGGGAGAGCCACCTTGGAGATACCCCCCGCCCCCGCCTCCACCGCCATAATAGTTGGAATCAACTATTGTAACATGAGAACGACTCGAGTAATAGTGAAGTAGACTTACACTGGCTCATGTCGACGCGTCGTTGATGATGGTTTGCGAAAGCGTGTAGCCTGTCACAAACGCGTTACGCGGGTAAGCTCATGCCCGTGACGTTAGCGCGAAAGCGGCCCGCTTTTCCGGCAAGTAACGTCCTTATTGGTCTGATGCGAAGGTATGGATTGCAGGTGTATCTAATGCTAATGTAGGTGGGGAGTGGGGAGTGCAGAGTGGGGATGTAGAGTAGGTATGCTGTGAAATTAGTACAATAAGGGCTAAGGTTAGTTGTTGAGCGTGTTAAGATGGTAGTAGCAGGAGCCCCAAGTTCATGATTTATGCATAAGCTGCTGTAATCCGTGTGATGCCCTTTCCAACTCCTTCCAAGACCTTACGGCGTGAATCAGTGATTTTCTTCGCGCAAGTGAACACAAAGTCATGGTCAATCTGTGCAATCATGCCATCAGTTTTATCTCCTACGCTAAGCATTATTCACTGACCAGAGGAGCGAGGTGATTAGAACACATCTCAACGCATGCTTTTCGCGTGTCTGGGGTGCCATAAGAATCTCCTTGCTTTACAAGCTCGGTGGCGATATCCTTCAGAACAGTAATTGCGGTCGATCGGGGGTCCTTGAAGGTAACAACGAGCTAAACAGATTGTAAGTAGTGGACCAATCTATAGGCGTGCATGAACATACAGGGCCAAGCTTGTAAATTTTGACGACCGAAGCAGTCTTGAAGCGCAGTGTCTCCGTGACAAATAGAAGGAAAGCCTATTCAATTCCGTTAATATTTAGAGAGAACGAGGATAATCAAGCTTACTTCTTGCACGAGAGTAGCGACATGAAGCATCTCGGTCGGGGAAGAGTTTGAGACCGCTTGCTCAAACCTTGTCTTCATGGCTGAAACTTGGTCAGACGGCGATTTCAGTCACATGAAATAGATGGCTTACTCTCGAAGTATTTAGTCAAGAGTTCTGGGGGCTCCTGGATGGTCGGAGGCTCTTCGTCCTTCTTGTGATGACCATTGGTACCGTTGGCCGGCGTGGTATCGATGCCTTTCAGCGGATGTCCCGTCTTTAATTCAGTTTGCTTGGCAGCTTCAGCAAGGACGACGGCAGGGGGAGGTCGCGCAAAGTCGTGATATGGCTCGAGCCAATTAGCCAGAGCAGTAGCGTACTCAACGAAACTGACTTCGTCAGTCGTCAGCTGAGAAAAGGAATCAATGGTCAATTTACTGAATTTCAAGATGAAATCCGGCTCACTTCTGCCAAGTGCTCTGGATCACGTTGCAGCAACCTGTCTCTCAGCGAAAGTTTCTGGTCGATGTCAGCGGATTGCTTCGGGCGGTCACCGATGAGCAGCTTCTCTTCAACAGTGTCGTCGAGATCACTGGCTTGTTGGAAAGCACGGATGTAGACCTTGAGGAAAGTTCTTAACCACCCATTCTGCGGTAGATGTCAGTAACTGTATAATGAGGAGTTGTTACACGTACCCCTTCGGTCTTTCCGAAGAGTGTGGTTTGTTCATGGAGGCTCGGTGAGTCTCGCGGTTGATAGTTCGGCAGGATGGCAAAGTCACGGTTGTCATAGTGGGCTGAAAGTTAAGACAGTTAGTTATTTTTACAAAGAGGAGCTTCGTGGGCCTCTTACTTCGGTCAAAGATGAATTTCAATTCTATGAGCTCCATGTCGACAATATCGGACGAGATCGGTTCATGCGTTAGGCGCATGCGGAGATGTTCCATCTTCACTGTATCTCTTTGCAAGCTGTTATCGAGCCAATCTTCGAAAGTGATGAATTCAGGGATCTGAGAGGAAGTTATAGGTTTTACTCCCAACTTTTGATCATAAAGTAGCTTACTTGAGAGTATTTTTCGGCTGTGAATGCTCGAACAATAAAGTCACCAGTCTAAGTCCAACGTCAGGCTTTGTATAGAAATGTGATAAACGGACATACCTCTTGAGAATTACTCAAATAGATTTGCGTGGATTCCAGACACTCGGAAGTGAGAGTAAGATCACCAGTTGAAGCCAAAGAGAATGTCGATGCTCGAGATAGAATCAAGTGCGAAAGAGTGTCATGCTGAACTTGCTTGATTTGCATTATCCTGTAATGATCCATAGCAGCGGCCGGCGCGCCTGAGATGGTTGGTTAGGCTTTCATTGTACCTGCTCCTGCAAGGTACTCACCAAGCAATCGGTAGATACGGATGAGGATTAGCCGGGCCAAGAAGGATTGTGTGCTTTTTGTCAAGGCATACTCCAACAGATACACAGCGTTGAAGAGATGGCCTTCATCGCCCGTCAACTTCCACAGATTTACAAATGCATTCCCAGCCAATAGCATGAGGTCGTCCGCATGCTGGAGCTCTGTTGAAGGCAAGCCTTCCCCTAAAGGAAGAGCCTCGAAGTAGTATCTGACGTACGCAATAATGCGCTTGAGTTCTACTTCTACTGTGACTGCTGCTGAAGGTGTGCTGTATCGTAATAGCTTGAAGGAGTTGATGAGTCGGCGTAGCTCAGATACCGTGGTCTGGGGAGTATAATGAGAGGCGTTACGGAATGCTTCGTGTAAACTTACAAAGGATTTGGGCACAGACTCAAGGAGCGCCGAAAACTGAGCAAGGTTATCTGGGTCGAGGTCCATATAGGGCTTAAGGTCTTCGAAACAGCAGGCCTTGTCACCGAATTTCTCAAAGTAATCCTTGATCAAAGTCAGTAAACGGTCTGATTCTAGAAAGTAAATTGAGTTGCTGGCGTATCGAATTTATTGGAGAAAACGACCTTTGGATGCGTTATGAGCTCTTGCTCTTTTTTCCAGCTCTAGCAGGGCCAAGGGACCAGAACGATCCTTTAGGCCATCTTGTTCTGCCACCTTTGAGAACAATTCCCGTGCATGACTGATTTTTGTCTCCGAATCCGAGCCAAGATCTGCAGATGAGGCCGAAACTGGAGGAAGGGTCGCATCCAGAATTGAGAGGAACTCGAGCCAGTTGCGATCCCTATAAATAGCACAATTAGCAAGGTCTCGATGACTATATGTGCCTCTCACTTTTTTTCTACCACACGCTTCTCCGCAAGTTTGCCCTCTTGCTGCAATCTCCCTTGCTTGTGCCAGATTTCGCGACGAAGCGCGTTACACGACAAGTTGGTTAAACAGATACTTCGTCCCACCTCGCTATCGAGCAGCTTGTCGGCTTCATCCCAAAGCTCTAATTCACGAAGAATAGACAAATGTAGATGGAAACGGTCGGCACTGACATAGCTCGGTGTTGGCGAAGATGCGATCAATCTGTGAGCTAGCTTGTAGAGAATGGGTCGCATTGTAGCCGGTGTTGTGATGTCCCCGGCCTGCACATACGTGAAAATCAATAGATAGATGTATGAGAAGGTAGACATACCTGAAGAACGGCACTTATCACACTCCAATACAAGTAACGATCTTCCTGGAAATTCTTATACATCCGGCTTGCAATCTCCAGAACTAATTAATCATCGAAGGAATCAGAGACGGAAAGAATGCTCACCTGGTGTGCCGACTTCCAGTTGCTGGCCCGTACATTGGCGAAGAATGTCTGAGCACCTAGATCTTCGTTCGTAGGCTGTTTCTTGTAAGCTTCCTCGAACATCGTGACCATGTCCCTGTCTGTGAAACCGTCATCATTTGGCGATAATTTGACATGGGTATCACTTACGTCTTCCCAGACCTCGAAGGACATGCATCATGGCGGTAAGGACAGCATCGTTGGTCGGTTTCAGCTCTAGAACCTCGTCACACAGGACGAGCGACTCTTCGACCTTTTGCGAACGGATGAGCGCAAGCGCTTTCAAGGCCTGAGACGCGTCAGGATACGCGGCTCCAATGATATTCCTAGGTGCAACAAACTTTTATGAGCTCATTTTTGGGGTGCTTTTTGAGCAGCTTGTTGCAAGCGACAATGGCCGACTTGTTCGAGCCGGTGTCCAGGGCATCTGTACGAAATAGCCGTAAGTGGTCTGACAGGCATTAAGATAGTTGACCAGGAAGATTGACCGTAAATTGGGCGAATTTGACGGTCCAAAGCTGCTGCAGACATTCGGGAGGTTGTGATAATATGGGGAAGAGAGCTGGCAAGTGGCTGGACGCGTGAGTCGATCAAATTTTTGAGGCGATCCCATGTCAGGGCCGGCGGCGTGCATCCTGACCTCGACCAGTCACAACAGGTAATGTTGCCTGCTGCTTTCTTACTCTTCGGTCGCTAATCGTTACACAGAATGGTCAGATATCTGCTCTCGCGGTTCGTTTACATATTTCTATCGATGGTGCACTGCTCATAAATCTTGCAGAGGGTTGGACCCTTTACTTGGTATCTTCACAGGCGTGTTCGCGTTCTACCTCCACGAAACACATCCACGGACAGCACGTTCAGACGACGAGAAACTTGTTCCTTTACTTCGATGGAAGTACGAGCAATATCAACAGCGCAGACGGGCAGAGCTCTCAGCATTAGAAGCAGGGGCATGATAATGGTATCTGCCGCGGTTCATACGTCCTAATTTATACTGCACCCTCATTTCGACTCCCATAAATCATACATCATGGCCATGACTCCTTCAAAAACCTCTCTCTCCTTCCGTGATTTTTCGTCAGGATTATCGTCCTCCGTCTTGAATAATGCAAGGCCAACGATGACACCCCGCCGTGACCCCTCCAACCCCATCCGAGCCTCTTCTGTCCATATGATGGTTGCGATTTGTCCAACATAAAGCGATTGTAGTATCTGCATGTGCTCCGACGTTGCACCACCAAGTAGTGGCGTCAACTGGATTGCAGGCGAAGGTTGCGGCAGCGAACGAGAATTGGGTTGGTCAACATCACCCTCTGGAGGCAACAAAGGCGCCGTCGGGGGGAGTGTTGCTTGAGTCTATTGATACCATTCAGAATCTCATGGAAGACCCATTGAAAGCAAATTTGAGCAGCACCAGATTGCCCACTTTGCCCATCTGAGTGACGAGTACCAACACACGATCCGCAAATGTCTGAAGTAGAACCTCCGTTTGTCGCCCGCTCAGCTCTCGAGAGGTTTGCCGTGGCGTGAAGTTTGCCATTGCCCTTGTTGTAGTTGGTAATCTCAAGCTGCTGTGGGCATCGTCGAGCGCCTGATTATTGTGGGAATTTGGACTTCGTCGCAGACGCGATCACGCTCTTGTTGAGAGCATCGGTCTCTCATGGACAACCCTCATGATGCACCATCCCCTTCAAAGGGCAAAGCTACTGATGCTGGCCACAAAACCTGGCGTGCAAGCTGGTGGGACTTTTACCCCATGCTTGAACGTCCTGGACGGTGCGATCCTTCATACATTCTTGATTGTGGGGTCAAGCTTACATGTAATTGTAGGCCAATACAATGGTCGCAATCATCAGTGATATTCACGGCACATCCTAGCCAGCCGATGATTACAGGACGACACTTCTCTTCATCCAAGCAATTCATACTACCGTCTCCGACATCCGTACTTTCTTCACCAATCTCCTATGAGCCGCCCTCCGTGATATCTGTATCACCAAGCGACGAGTGGTTGTTTGCCTATTTTCCTCGACGCGACGGCGAGGGAATAGGATGTTTGTGGAAGAGAGGGGCTCAAATTGATAGCTGGCAAGTGAACGAGTACTGGACCTTCGCGAAAGGTGGGGGTGTGGTGACAGCTTCATGGTTAGCCACCCCACGAGAGGTGCGTACGGCGATTGAGCCCTCGTCATTTCGGGTATTAATCTATGAGAAGTGGGCGTCGACTTCTACAGGAAATCCCACGCGTTTACCTACCCGTGGTCCTGCTATGCCAGTCTCGAGCCCGACATTATTTCTTGTTACTCAAGACTACTACATGCACATCAAATACCATCGCTATGTCGTTCCTGGACTAAGGACTCTGAAGCGCTCACTGTCAGTATCCGGAATGACACTTGAAACGGCACAAAATGCAGCAGATCCTCTCGAAAATGTAAATGGCACTCGTCAATGTATAGATGCAGCCGTCGGCTTAGGATATAATGGTAAAGCGCTTCACAGACGTTTGAAATTTCTGTGCTTACGCATTCTAGACTCTACCATTTTCATAGCCACTCGTTCTCGCCGTGTCCCAGCACCCCCAATCACGACCATCGCCAACATATCAGCAACTCCGTTCAATTCCATGGACCTGTCGGTTCCAGTAGACCTGAGTCATGCAATGTCTACGGAGCAGAGGACTCTGGACTGGGAAACATGGGGCGAAGAACGCAGTGTGGACATATACGAAGCTCACTTGAAATTCGACGGAATGAACATGGGTAAGGTCGTTGCGCCTGCGTAAAAGTCACTAATCTCAATGCTACCTTAGCTCTTGCCGTCCGCGATATATCCACACTTGACATTGGAACTGCCGCCTTGAGCAGCTTTACTTTTCTATGCGCGCCTCCTTCTCCAACCCCAACCCCTCCTCCTAGTGAAGCGCCTTCGAAGGCTCGAAGTTCAGTTGAAAAGGGAACCATCCACTTTGCTATGGTATTCGCCAATCTACACGAATGTGAGTAATTTATGTTGTCATATATTCCTTAACCAAACTATTGCAGACACCTCACCTTCGACATCAAGCGTGGCGTTGTACTCTTTCACGCAGAAGATCATGCCAGGCTCCCGTGCTGCTTTATGGGTCAGGTTTCAATAATCATACTTGAAATGCGTATTCACCGAAATATGTAGAGCGTCAATCGTGAAACGTTGCGCACATTAGACAATGGCCTAATTGCGCATCTTGAAGTATTTGTCGATTTTTCCGTGCCTTCTAATGCCCTAATCCATGCCTACGTGCTTGACAATTCTGGTCCAGTCGCCCCAGTGAATTCTCGAACGAAGGAAGTGCCCATCGGATCTCTGCAAGTTTGGAATATGTGCGCAACTCTCTAGTTCATCGAAGTTATATCTAACGGCGTTCTCCTTCAGTCCGGATCTCAGCAACAACTCAAACTTCGAATCTGTACCAGTGAAGTGTCACTCAGACTCGGTCGGACGCGACTGTAAGTTGCATTGTCCGCGTCCCTTCTAGTCTCATATTGTCCTTAGTGCCTTTATTTGCCGCTGTGTCGCCAAATGGACGTCTGATATGTACTCTATCCTCCTCGCTGTGGCGATCACAAACCACGATCCATTCTTTGCCCAAGGCGAACAAGATAGATTCGTCAGGTAGCCACTTCGATATCACAAATTCAGAGATGCTGACTCTGTTCAAGCTCCTCCTGCATCCTCTGCGCTTGCTACTGGGATCTTTGGAAGAAAATCAACGGAAGACATCGTTCATTGCCTCGCATCTCCAAAAATCCCTCTCTCAGAAGCGAGAGATGTCATGTACCACGCCCTTCATATTTTGGAACTTTCCAAGTCTGATCTACCGTACGCATCAACGTGGGATATTATGGGAATTGCCATCGAGGTTTACAAGTAAGCTCTTGCAAAGCAATTAGCATTCAGACGATTAATTGTTCTCATGATCAGGTCAAGAGCCAAGTTTTCGAAAGATGAACAAGACACAGAAATGTTGAAAGATAGATGGCATACAGCGCACGATGTCTGCTCACTCGCTGCGTGCAATATCGCTTTCGAAGATTGCAAAGAGGAGGATGCATATGATCTAGGTGCGACACCCCCATTTTTACAGAATATTGAGAGTTCGTTCGATGACAATCACAAATACAGAGGCGGCTTGGCCGATTATTGGAATGTGTACTTGGGTCGTTGACTTCACCGAAAAGTTGATGAAGGCTTGCGTGTTATCCGGCACTTCTAGCACCGCAAGTCTTGTCAAGCAAGACGATTCTTCTTTGGGTATGTTTCCTATACTCTAAGATTTTTTTTGCTTGTCTTAATGTTATGGCAAACCAATAGGGACCGGGTCGAACATGCTTGATACACCCATTCTTCTGCATCTCGCCCATCCTTTCACCTTACAAAACCTCGTGGCTGCCCTAAAGCATACAAAAGCTATACGGGGATACATTGGGTCGCTTCCAGCAGGAGGAGAAAATCCACAAATGGCTCAGAGGGTTCTCGTTGACACTGTCGACTGCTCGGGTATTGACTTCGGGGCCCTCATATCTCTTCTTGAGGAAAGCCTAACGCCAGTCCAAGCACTGGACTGTGAGTACACTCTTTCCTGAGATGTTCTGATTCTTGACCGATCTGTTCTCAGCCAACGAGTGTCAAAAGGCTCTGGTGGCCTGCCAGCCACTTCCTGTAATGCGGCCTCTCCTCGCTACGCTTGTTCACAAAATTTCGGACTCAGAGACAATATTGAACAAAGCCACCTTGTTCATCAAGCCACATGACCTCGCGGACGGCATTGCTGGCCTTTCTTTGGGTGCACGAAAGAATAATGAGAACGATGTAATATCTAAAGGTCTTCTTTTATCTCCAGCATCAAGGGACCAATGTCTGCGCTGTGGAGGAAGAACATCTGGCTCAAAGAATGTCCAACGGGTGCAAGGCCTCGATGCTCCGAAATGGCTCATGTGGGAACGGATGTGGCAAGTTCGCTGCATCTGTGGGGGACCATGGCTGTCAGCACTGGTGCATTGATTAAGTGAGATTTACACTCTGCTTGAATGGTTTTAACTAATAACTTTCAGTCAATCACCCAGAAAAATAAAACTCGGTGGCCATCTTCACTTCGCTTAACAACTCGGCTACCATCTCGTCGTCGTAGACGTTGCTGTCCCAGAAGACATGTAAATGAAGTTGTCCCCGTGTGGTTGCAGCCCCAAGATAGAGTTCCGTTGGACGACATCGCAATCTTGACATGGATGTCACTAATTCCAACCCCACCGAGTTGGTCGTATTCTGGAGGCCCTCTGAAGGGTATATCGAAGGGAGAATACGATCGATCTAGAAGAATTGATGTTATCATGTAAGGTTTTTAAGAGACTAGAAACGCGAATACGCACGTTTCCCATAGTAGATCCAAGGTTACCAAACACCAAGCGAGATAAAGCTTGTTCCATAGGCGTTAGAATGGGTTCGTTGTCATGACTGGCAGGAACGCCATCCTTCCTGTGTCGGAGCGCCATTTCTCTCATTCTATCGACTCGTCTAGGAGAGGAGGTTGTCGTGATCTCAAGAAAGAGAGGGTGCTTGACAAAGTTATTCGATTGTTTGGTGATCATTTTTGAGCGGAGGACCAGACGCTTTTTAGACAACAAGGCGTCAAAGTTAGGCACGGCCATTCCAGGTCGCAATTGTGAGGCGGCTCCAAGAGGTAAGAATGGAAGGTGGTAGATGTAGAAGGCAAGCGACGCGCAGAGGTGGGTCGATCCTCCCGCTTCATTCCAATCTTTATCGAGGAAAGGTCGTAAATTGAGGGGGCCGGCCGCTAGCATTGGCTCTCGTTTTCTAAACTCCCATTCTTCTTCACTAAATTCTCCGCGAAGATATCGTCTGAGTAGGACGCGGGAGAGTGCGACCTGGCCCAATACTACATACGCGCTTCCGAAAGTTATTCCGTTTTGACGGCAATTCACAATAATCTGAGACGATGATTCGGGGGATAGAGCGCAATGCCTCATCTTTGAGTGAGCGGCTCTTGTTGGTGTTTTGTGCGTAACCTTGCTAGGGAGCGAGTGCCCGCCCTGTAACTTCCATAGTTAGTACTTTTACTCAGTGTTCGCAGTGTAAGATGGAAGCCCGACCTTGAGTTTAGCGGCCCTTGCTGCACCAATCACGCTAGCAATTGCATTGCGCCAACGTCTCCTCGAGATACATAGACTGCGATTTGGGTGCAGGTCCTCTGAGGCAACCGAGAGTGCTAAGCGATCCTTTAGGGTCCAACTTTTTGGGGGAGAGCTTCCACAGAGTTCGTTCAGGAAGGCTTTAAGAATGGCGATGTTGCCCATTCCATCCGTTATACAGTGTGCCACATAGAAAACAAGATGAAAGGAGCTGGGGTTATCCTTGCGCTGCAGGACAAAAAGGCGTGCAAGGAGATTGTTTGAGAGTGGTCTTCCTTTCACCAGCATGCCATCCACGAAAGCCAGAACGTCTTCTGAGGATGAGACATCGCGAAATGAGATCTCATCAACCTGGCAGCTTTGCAACCATTCTTCAGAAACTATGAAGAAAACGGAGTCCTTTCCACGTTCTTCAATACGTGCACCAAGTAACGGGAAACATGTCTTGAGACTCGTCCACGCTTTTGTGATCCTCTCTGGATTGACTACCTCGTCGCGATTCCCACTGATTATTCGAACTTCGGCGTATCGTACTGTATCCGCAGTACCCATAAATTCGGCATCCCAGTAGAAAGCTACTTCGGTCGTGCCTAGTGGCCGTTCATATGCTGTGTTGTCGGGATTTTCTGGATTGTGTGAAGGTAATGGCTGCCATCGGGATTCAGTGACGAAGCTCATGGTGCGAGAGGGGGATGATCTCGAATGGTCAGATTAAGGGCATGCGGAATTCGAGTCATACTATCGTTATTTTATTCTATTATAAGAGCAACAATTGACGTGGTGCAGGACAAAGTAAGAGGGAAGTCAGCGGACCGCCTGCCCGAACCAGGAGCACTTGAAATCATCAAAAAATAGAACGTCCTCAGGCCTCAGTAACGCCTCGGTAGTGATGCTGTATTCCAAAAACAACTTCTAAATTGTTTGAAAACACTCAAATGGAAGGATAGAACACTGTCGCAATCCCCACTTTTTCCAACCACTCCGCCACAAGACCATCCTCATGGACATCAGTGTCCCAGTAAACATATGAAGTCGCCGCTGTACCGTTGCGGCTCCAAGGTACAGTTCGGAAGGGCGACATCGCAATCTTGACGCTGAAGTCATTAACTCCAGTCGCATAGGGATTTTCCTGTCCACGGTATTTTCGACAGGATATTGTTGGGAGAGTATATGGTCAACCTAAGTGGATATATATCAGAATGCTACTTGAAGGACTCAGGTGGAAACTTACATCCCAGAGATGATACAACGGTTACGAGCACAGGACCTGCAGTAGCTTGGTCTTCTGGTATTACAATCGCATCACTGGCGTTCTGAGAGGGCCATCCTTCATTTAGTTGAAGTCCAGGACTTCTCATACGTTCAACCCTGCGAGGTGTTGAAGATGCAGGCATTTCGAGAAAGGGAGGATGCTTCATTAAATTGTTCGCTTGGGGCGTGACCAATTTTGACCGGAGAACAAAACTCTCTGATGAAAATAAGGGATCGTACCCGGGTACCTCCATTTCCGGACACAGAGCTGAAGCGCTTCCCAGAGGGAGGAATGGGAGGTAATAGAGATGGACAGGCAAAAATTATAGGTCTCACTAGCTTCGAACCAGTATTTATCGAGGAAGTGCCGCGCTCTAGCAGACAAACTCACTATGCGTTCGGTTATCCTTTCAGCACCGATGACAGTCGCGATTGCTTTGCTCCATAATCTTCTTGGAGTAGGTAGGTAGCGATTAGGATCCAGGTCCTCTGAGGCTACCGATAGCTCCAAGCTTTTAAGGTTCGTGTCTCTTGAACTGAGCTCCTGCAGTGCGTTAAGAAAAGTTTTGAGGACCGTAATATTAACCATCTCGTCACTTATAGGCAGCGTGGATGAAAAAACGGGAGAGGTCTGGTTCCCTCGTGTGTCGCAGAATGAAGATACGAGCCAGCAAGTCATCCGAGAGTAATCGTTCATTGGCTATAATTTTGTCCACGAAGGCCTCCTTGGAAGATGCAACATCGACGAAGGTGACCTCATCCTTTTGAAGAGCTTGCAGGCTCTCTTCTGTGACAACGAAGAAAACTGGCTTTTCATCGCGTTCCACGAGGTGCGCCCGAAGCAATGGGAAATACGAGTTGAGACTCGTCCATATTCCGATTACTCTTGATGGAGTGACAACTGGCTGCGTTCACCCGACGATGCTCGAACTTCTGCGTATCGCAATGTGTCGGCCGTACGTTCAATTTGGCTGTCCCAGTGGAAACCTAGCTCGGTCGTCCCTAGTGGTCGCTCGTGAACTGTAGTTGAAGTCTTCGACGGTCCAGCTGGGAGGGTTTTCCCCCAGGAATATCACGAGCAAAAAATAAACCTGATTATAAGTACATCGAGCCATATCTGTCAGTCGCCGTCGTGGCTGACGGCAGATAGACCTGGTAAGCAGAGCACAAGGAGCACATCCTTCGGTTCACGCGAGCTTGGCGTACCCGGGCCGCCTCAAGCCTGACCCCATGATCAACACGGTCACGCAGTCACCAACACAGTCACGGTTCCACTTTATCACCTGCAGATTCGGATGTTCTCTAACACTGCTAACAAGATCTCTTTCAACGGCGGAAAAATCAACCGTGCCTGGTCATTTCGTTTACAGAAACAACCCTTCGCTGGAATCACTGCTTTGAACTTACCTCAGTCACTGCAAAGAGGGATGCCGAAAGCTTCCATATCGTCGTTTCCTGTTTCCGGCTTGTTTGGTGTCGTAAAACCCTCTGGACCAACGAGCATGTCAATTGTGAATGATTTGCAATTACTGATAGCGCGTTCGAAACTTTTTGTCGATGCTGAAAAGTTGGAGAAAATCAAAGGAAAGAAATTAGACCGGCGGCGAGGGAAGGCGGGTCGCGAGTCAGTCAAGGTTGGACAGGGCGGTACTTTGGATCCCCTCGCGGACGGTGTGCTAGGTGTGAAATTTGACTTCTTATTATTTTTGTGTCATTGAATATATGACCAAGTCATCGGTGTCGGAAAGGGGACCAAAAAGCTCAACGATTTTCTGAATTGCACGAAAGTATGTTCGGTCACCATTCCCCGAGGCTTGGCTCATTTCTTCTCCACAGGAATATCAAACGACATGTCTACTTGGTTGCGAGACAGATAGCTATGATAGTGAGGGTGCCCGTGTCCGAGTAGCTCCATGGCACCACGTTACGAAAGAACAGGTTGAGGCCAATCTTCCCAAGTTCACTGGTCAAATCCAGCAAGTACCACCTATGTACGAGACTGGGTCGTAACGCACATGCACCACCAGCTGACCTCGTTTCTCGCTAGATTTTCTGCCCTCAAAATGGATGGCAAACCACTGTACGAGTACGCCAGGAAAGGCATACCACTCCCAAGACCAATCGAAGCTCGAGAGGTCACGGTTCACAAACTGGAGCTCACCGAATGGCTAGATTCAGAACACTCCTTCTCTTGGCCAGAGAAGAAATTCTCCACAGAAGAAAAGAAAGCCCTTGAGGCGGCTCTGAAAGGAGTACAAGATGACGCATCAATCGAGGATGAGTCGGAGTCTTCGGCAGATAATCAAAGGCCAACTGCTTTCGTTTTGAGAATGAACGTGTCCGGCGGCACCTATGTTCGCTCCATCGCTCACGACCTTGCTCATTCCGTTGGATCGGCCGGTCATGTCGTAACATTAACTCGATCTCGACAAGGCCGCTTCGTTCTTGACCCCATCGAGGAAGGTGACTATGCCTGCATCCCCTGGGAGATTTTTGAGAAAGCATTGAAAGACACGGGAGAAAAGGATGAGGATGGATGGACGGAATGGGAAAGAGAGGTCATGCAGCACTTCGAAGTTGTTTGATAATAATCAAGGCTAGGTCGGTTCTTTGGCTCGCACACTGAAATAGGTACGTTTTGGTTGTGCTCAGTGACTTGATTATTCATCGTTCCATCCTCGGACTTGTAAATTTAGGAACGCTATGACTGCCGGTGTCCGGAATCGAAAATCTGCCGCAGAGAAAAAAACTGTCAAAAGAGACGGTTGTCGTCGAATCATCTACTCGTGCTTGCGTTCACAGCTGGGAATAGTAAACTGTCGTGCATGTCGTTGGCATGTGCAAATTCGAAGCCCTTGGGGCCGGACATATGCACACTTGAACGGAACCGGATAGGCTTACTCCGACCCCTACCAGGTAAATATAAAACTGCTATTAACCTTGATGGATTCCTTGCTGGGCACTGAACACACAGGTGTTTGGATACTGACGAAAATCGGAGAAATGAGAATAGGAACCCGTTAATAATGAAGACCTGATCTACGAAAGTCTGAAGGTTCCGAAGGGAAAATAGCGACATTCCGCCCACCTGGATGAACCTCTGAGTGTCGTTATAAATATCCGAGGCCGGCCCGCCAAGCATGAAAGTGGTCAACAGGTGTATTCCGGCCCGCGTTTCCCGGTCCGATGGGATTTGAACCCAGACTTTATATACTTCCCTTTGGTCCCTATGATTAAGAGAATCCTTACCCCTTATCTTCTAAACTTCACTCGCTATGGCCGTCAACGGGTTTCACAGCTCACCTAGCCCCCCTCGTCCTCTCAAGGCTGGCATCTACGCGCCAATACCCACATTCTTCTTCCCGGACTCTGAGGACCTCGGTACGACCGCCAACTCCGCTCACCGCTTCGCATGCTGATTCCGTATTCAGATCTCCCAGCCTTTGAAGCTCACGTTCTCCGTGTTGCCAATGCAGGAGTGGGACCACTCATTACTGGCTCCATGGGAGAAGCCATCCACCTATCTCACTCCGAGAGAGTGAAGCTCATTGTTACCGCCCGGAAAGCTCTTGATGGTGCTGGCTTCACTCAAGTACCCATCATTGCAGGAACTGGTGCCGGAAGTACCAGGGAGACGATAGAACTCACGAATGAAGCCGCTGTAGCTGGTGCGGATTATGCAATTGTCATCACAAGCGGATATTTTGCTGGCCCTCTGGCCAGTAATCGGGCAGCGTTGAAGGCGTTCTTTGTGGAAGTCTCGGAGAAAAGCTCTATCCCAGTAATGATCTACAACTGTGCGTTTCTCCCCACTGCACCTCGATGTTGTACTAACATATTCAAGACCCCGGTGCATCTGGGGGAATTGATCTCGACTCTGATCTTATCACAGAATTGGCTGAAGATTGCCCCAATATTTGTGGGGTCAAACTTACGTGAGTATCTCACACAACTGTCTGCTACGGTACATTATCTGATTTTCCAATACAGTTGCGGTAACGTAGGGAAGCTAACCAGGATCGCGGACGCCATTGCTGCACCCAACTTTACCTCATTGCACCCGCGCAAGAACCCAAACGCTCCCTTCCTGGTTCTCGGTGGATTCATTGACTTCCTGATTCCCTCGGCATTTGCTAATGGCCACGGTGCCATAACAGGACTGGCTAACCTAGCCCCAGTATGTCTCGCCCTTTTCTCGGCTGGTAATTCCATTGAACCTGTGCCATAGCATGCTATTCACCACCTATTCAAACTATCTGAAGCCGCCAAGAAGGATCCTACTGCGCTTTCAGAAGCTCAACGTCTTCAAGGTATCGTCGCGCGTGCTGACTTTACGATTTCGAAAACCTCTATTGCTGGAACCAAGTACCTCTTGGAGAAGATGTACGGGCATGGCGGGCTACCCAGGAAACCACTTGCGCCGATTGATCCTGCTGTGGCCCAAGCATTGTGGGAGCACCCACACACCCAGGCTATCGTTGAACTCGAACGAAAGCTTGCAGGGAAAAAACAGGCTTAGGTACTCACCCACCTGTTATGTACATATGTAAGTCACCATTCTGGCCTTCCTACTCGCATTCTCAATTGTTCGTTGGTATCTTCTTTTGGCAGGAACCCCGCATTATGTTTTACCCATTGTCCGGTGATGAATTATAACGACCCGATTAACGAGCTTTTGAAACGTTGCGATCCTATGAACTTTGTTCGGAATAATCGATGCTATGACGAAAAACGTGGTTTTACGATATTTCGCCATTCGAAAGGCACGAATGGGTGATTTTCCGACCTACAACCTATACAGTGCTTGCAAGTAAAATTCCGCAAACGGTAACCCCAGTTTGCCTTGATTCCATGGACCAAATCAAGATTTTGCCTCTTTTGTTTACCAGCCCAATGTGCATTAGAGAATCGAGAACTCGTCACGAAGACCGCCCTTCAAGCGCCCGCTGATGGCATTGTTTTGAGTCATGATCTGTAAATAAATAAGATAGGTTGTATGAACAATTGACTTTGATCAAAAGGTAGTTCTCTCGGATCCAAACTTCTACATTCACAGTTCAGATCCTGACCTCCATTAACCATGCCCTCTAGAGCGTTGACCGTGACGCTCAACTTCGACCAATCTCGAAAGTTTGTCCTGCTCTTACCTAAATCGCCAGAGTCTCGCGGGAAACTGAAAGAACGTATCCTTCGGGAATCGAAGAACAAATTCCGTGCGAAGGGTGTTTCATCGGTCTTTCTTCAAGGGGGGACGACGCTGGAAGATGATGCTGAGTTGCCGGAACTCACATCGCAAGTGTGGGTGGGGAAGGGAGAACCATATGCAGGTCCTCCAAAGGTTGCAGATGATGTGTCCGGCGCTCGTCCGCAGAATATCAGAATCATTGCGTGGGTGCTACTCTCCTCTACCTAGGCTTGAACCTTCTAATAAGACTATGGCTGTAGATCAAAGAGCCACATCGATGATGCCGCGATAAAGCAGCTGCAAAAGGTGGCGAGTCTGCCTGGCGTCAAGGTGGCGGTTGGAATGCCCGATCTTCACCCCGGTGGGAGGTTTCCAATAGGTTTGTCTGGGTCTCGTATTGTCATTTAGCCTAACTATATACTGTTCTAGGCTGCGCGATCGCTTCAGAGGGCATATACCCAGCTTTAATTGGGTCAGATGTTGGATGTGGTATTGCGTTGTACCGATTATCATCGTCATCCGCTCGGGCGAGAGCCAATCCAAAGAAGTTGGCATCGCTGTTAAAAGGACTGGATGAGCCTTGGTCGGGCTCAGTGTCGTCCTGGCTGGCTCAGTACGGAATCGAACGGACTTCTACGTTTGATAAAGACGCTCTGGGGACGGTGGGTTCTGGAAATCACTTTGCGGAAATCTGTATACCTGAGAAGATCGTCGACTCCTCTGTTGCGGAATTACTGAGAGTCGAAGAGGATGTCTTGTATCTCTTGGGTGCGTTTTGGTCACGGTATTTTTGAACGGCTCATCTCACACATCTTGCCAAGTCCACACAGGATCTCGAGGTCTAGGTGCGAGTATTTTGGATCGAGAGACAGCAAATGATTCCAATCCATACATACCCCCAGATTCTCCACATCTGGCAGAGTATCTTGTCGATCACGACTACGCGGTGCAGTGGGCCATCGCTAACCGCGATCTTGTCGCACACCGCATTAGAGAATGTATTTCTGGACAGGATGGTTCAAGCGACGAGCATCTGCCACAGTCCAGTTCCTTGGATAAGATCATCGACGTTACGCACAACTCAGTTACACGGCACCCTCTAACGTTCGATGGCGAAACTCGCGAACTTTGGGTTCATCGAAAGGGCGCTGCACCAGCAGATAAAGGGATTGTGCCATGCCCTGGGAGCCGCGGGGATTTCTCGTGGCTGCTCCAGCCTGCAGGGGATGGTCAACACAACGGTAATCAGAATTCAGACATGACATGCGTATGTGTGAACTAAAATGTGATTCAAAATAGCTCATTCTCTTGCACACGGTGCAGGGAGAAGATACGGGCGACAGGTGCTGCACACTGGTGCGAAGATCAACAAGTCGGCGCTGACAACGACGTCACTTGGCTCTGAGGTCGTGTGCTTGGACCCTGATCTGCTGATCGAAGAGCGCCCAGAGGCGTACAAGGACGTGCAGTGTGTTGTAGACGATATGGAGGAGCAGAGCGTGTGCAAAGGAGCAGTAGTATTTCGGCCAGTGGTCACATATAAAGTACGCGAGGGACGGTGAAATTGAACCTCGGATCTCGATCGATCAGAATGTGGGGTAATAATATCAGTCACATGTACGGCCCGCCTATCGTTGACAATCATAGACGGATCGAAGGGCAAGCACAACGTTCGCTCGGTTCAACATCAACAACAGCCGCTGCCAGCAACGTTATTTTCCTCCTTGCTTCCAACCACCATCATGGCTGCAAGGCCGTGTCTTGCACCACGGCTCATGGGCCCAGGCGTTGTCTCTACGCTCAAGGCTGTTAGACTTCATGCAGGTCAGTGTTGTATCCATGTACTGCGTTGAGATTAACAAACCAATTGTGTTGGACAATGCAGTCTGCCGCCGTTTCCATACGACACCAAAGGTGTTCAACACAGTCTCCGAGAAACCACCTCTAGACGGTTCTGGCATTGCATACTCCTCCCTGACAATCGGTGTGCCTCGTGAACTCTTTCCCAATGAGCGACGTGTCGCTATTACACCGCAAAATGCCGCTCTGCTGCGCAAGAAAGGCTTTGGAAACGTGTTGGTAGAGAGCAATGCTGGAGTTGAAGCACAATTCCTCGACGAGCAATATGCGGCCGCCGGCGCCAAACTGGTTTCTCGTGAAGAACTCTATCAATCCACGGACATTATGCTCAAAGTCAGACCACCACTTGTAGGACAAGAAGCTGACTTCTTGAAGCAAGGGAGTACTGTCATTTCCTTCCTCTACCCAGCTCAAAACAAGGCCATTGTTGATATTCTGGCCGCACGTAAAGTTGATGCGTTTGCGGTATGCGTTTACTAGCTTTGGCAGCTCTACAAGTTGCTAAATATTGGCTAGATGGATATGATACCCAGAATTTCCAGGGCTCAGGTTTTCGATGCACTCAGGTGAGTCATACTCAACGAATGTGAATTGCCAAGTCTTACGTCCTTGCACCAGTTCGATGGCAAATATTGCAGGATACAAGGCAGTACTAGAAGCGTCCAATCACTTTGGTAGATTCCTTACAGGTCAAGTTACAGCAGCTGGGTAAGTCTGTCAGGTTTATTCGCGTGTCATGACTCTAATCAGTTATTCAGAAAGGTGAGCTCATTCGAAGTGCAAGAGGACGGGTATTCATGCTTTGGGTACAGATCCCCCCATGTAAAGTCTTAGTAATTGGTGCAGGTGTAGCAGGTCTGAGTGCTATTGCAACGGTAAGTCTCTAAAAGATGGCCGTCTCCGAGTGCTCAAATATCCTTGCAGGCACGACGTCTCGGAGCCATCGTTAGAGGATTTGACACTCGGTCTGCCGCGCGGGAACAGGTTCAATCACTAGGAGCAGAGTTCATCGAGGTCGACTTCCAGGAAGAAGGCGGAGGTGCTGGAGGCTATGCTAAGGTCATGTCAAAGGAATTCATTGCAGCGGAAATGGCCCTCTTCATGGAACAGTGTAAAGACGTCGACATCGTGATAACCACAGTAAGTCGAACTGGAGTACGTGTTAACCAGCTTGTTGATAAGGTTTCGTAGGCTTTGATCCCTGGAAAGCCTGCTCCCAAGCTTATTACGAACGAAATGGTCGCGGCTATGAAACAAGGTTCCGTTATTGTCGATCTGGCTGCAGAAGCAGGGGGAAATTGCGAAGCTACCAAGCCAGGCCAACTCAACGTTCAATCAGGAGTCACAGTGATTGGTGAATAGACCCAGCATTCTGCAAGTGTTGACAGGAATTGTAACTGAACCTTTCTCAGGCTACACTGACCTTCCTTCGAGATTACCTACTCAATCGTCAACACTTTACTCTAACAATATCACCAAGTTCCTCCTCTCAATTGGTGGCGATGGAAAGTACGCCGTTGACCTCAAGGACGAGGTGGTCCGAGGTTCTCTCATCGTACACGAAGGAACCATCCTCCCGCCCGTTCCTCGTGCTATGCCCCCACCCGCCGCCGCACCTGTTACTACCAAAGCCGAAGAGAAGGTTATTGCTATCACCCCATGGCAGAAGGCTTCTCGAGAGGTGGCTCTCGTCACTGCTGGCATGGGTGGTGCCGTCGCACTGGGAAAGGCCACCGGAACCGCATTCATGGATAGTTTCTTCACCTTTGGTTTGGCTGGCCTCGTTGGGTATAGAGTAGTTTGGGGTGTGGCACCGGCACTGCATTCGCCTTTGATGTCTGTGACGAATGCAATTTCTGGTTTGGTAAGAAATATTCAAATTATTTGTTTTGCATTACTTCAATGTTGACGCTGTTGGGGTAGGTTGGTGTCGCCGGAATGTTCGTAATGGGCGGTGGTTATCTGCCTGGGACTATCCCTCAAACTCTGGGTGCTCTCGCTGTGTTGTTGGCTAGTGTCAACGTCGCGGGAGGTTTCATTCTAACAAAGCGCATGCTGGACATGTTCAAACGTAAGTTATGAATAACTTTCAATGCCATTGTTTTGTACTAATCTTTACTCGATAGGTCCAACCGATCCTCCTGAGTACTCTTGGTTATACGCTGTTCCTGGTGTTGTCTTCGCCGGAGGTTTCTTGGCCTCTGCTAGTACTGGAATGGCTGGTCTTGTTCAAGCCGGCTATCTAACAAGCAGCATTCTTTGCATCGGTGGGTGCTTGGTGTATTATGAAGGAGGCTTCCTAGCTAATGAACGGTACAGGATCACTCTCTGGCCTCGGTTCTCAATTGACCGCACGGCAAGGCAATGCTTTGGGAATTCTTGGTGTTGGATCAGGAGTCCTTGCATCCTTAGGTGCTGTCGGCTTCCCTCCCGAAGTTATCGCCCAATTCGCAGGTGTAGCTGCGATCGGAGGATTAGCTGGCACGATCATTGGCCGAAGAGTCACAGCAACCGAACTTCCTCAAACAGTTGCCCTTTTGCACTCCATTGTCGGTCTCTCAGCAGTCCTGACGAGTATCGGCAGCGTGCTCGCAGACGTCTCCCACCTGACTACCTTGCACATGGTCACTGCATACCTCGGAGTTGTCATTGGTGGAATTACATTCACTGGCTCTATCGTCGCGTTTTTGAAGCTTGCTGCAAAGATGTCTAGCAAGCCCCTCGCTTTGCCAGGAAAGCATCTGATAAATGCGTCGCTTTTGGGAGCGAATGCCGCGACGATGGCTGGGTTTTTGACCTCCACTTCTACACCTGCTATTGCTGCTGGCTTCCTTGGAGGTAGTGCAATCCTGAGCTTCATCAAGGGATATACGACTACTGCGGCCATTGGAGGAGCTGATATGCGTACGTTCTCGTTTAGTATGGCTCGTTCTACTTATATTGATCGCTACCCTTCCAGCCGTCGTTATCACGGTCTTGAATGCATACTCGTGCGTACCACCTTCGATACTGATATGCATTGCTCATTATTTTCACAGAGGGTTTGCACTTGTCGCTGAAGGATTCATGTTGGATAACCCCTTGCTCGTATCTGTCGGGTCTCTGATCGGTGTCAGCGGTTCAATTCTGTCGTACATCATGGTGAGCGCCCAACATCTCTAACTGCGGTACATAACTCACCAAATGCTAGTGC